>Ga0209208_10000732_pt1 | contig 44132 bp, 35 predicted proteins | sample S1TSphfallax_3_FD_187694 | JGI IMG/M metagenome (GOLD analysis project Ga0209208, IMG submission 187694) | Host-associated microbial communities from peat moss isolated from Minnesota, USA - S1T2_Fd - Sphagnum fallax MG (SPAdes) (version 2) | ecosystem: Host-associated > Plants > Peat moss >...
GCTTATCACATTGTTGTGTGATAATCAAAAGGTTATTAAACTAACAAATTAACATATTTCATTCAAAGTCCAAGTACATAAAATTTTAACACCATTATGTTAAAGCCAAAGTAGAAAAATGGATTAAGTTTTCATTATACTTTCACTTCATTAGGTAGGGGTATCAGTTGTTTTCTTCACAAAAAACAAGTAATCAATAGGCCTCATTCAAAATGAGATTCATGTTTTGACTTCCACAATCTTGAATAGTTTAAAACCTTTAATAAAATCAGGGTGCAATCTACACAATGTGTCTCTCTTCAAGGAGTTCATTGTACGATGTGTACATGTAAAGTGGTAGTTGAAAGGGTTAACATTGAAGCATTTTTTTACCACATTGGAAGAAAAGGGGTCAATTGAGGGCTATTGTACAAACATTCACCTCCATGAAAAAAAGGTTGTGTGTGCATTTTTTCTCTCAATCATCTTACCTTTAACAAAGTAAAGTCTTGATGACCAAGGGTATCACAATTATTTTTGTGTGTTCACATCAACAAATTCTTGTGGACTTATTGTGTACACAAATAATCTCTCTGAATATATCAAATACCATTCCTTGGAGGCATTAGATGCCATATATGAACATTGTAAACAAAATCACACCAATAATGAGACTCAATTTGGAGAACACTACAAGCCATCAAAGAACACTTTTGACCATCAAAGGCCATCAAATCAATAGTTGGAGGCAAATAAGAAAGTCTATGCGGGATGCATTTGCAAAATATCAAAAGAATGAGTGCTTCATCTACTGTATGTTTCGTGCTTCAAATCTATGTTTGGAAAGTTGATTGCATCCTTGTGAATCTGGAAATGTGAGTGAGTGTTGCACTTGGATGATGATTAGGGAATTTTTAAAAGTTTTTTGAAGTTTGAGCACTTTTTAGGCATTAATTTGGAGGGGTAATGTGAATGGGTATTGTTGATGTGGAGGAATAGGAGAATTCCAAAGTGCAAGCATTGGCATTGGATAGACAACTACAGAGTGATTGTGTTGTTTTGGAAGAAAAAAATTCCATCTATTTGATCAACAATTGATCTCCTTAAATTGTCAGTCCACCCTATAACCATAGTTTGAAAGCAAGAGTGGGGAGTTGGGTAATTTCATCACATTTTGGTGAAATCTCTTGTTATCAATCAACATCAAAGAATGTATCAAGGAATTGGATGATGGGCCACAACACTTTGAAGCTGGGGTCTAGGTGTTCATAAACAAGAATCAACATTCAAGATTGAGACTAAAAAGATGCAAGAAATTCTCCTAGATACACAAGTAACCCACCATGCCTCCATTTTGACACTAACAACTTGCTAGTATTGATATTTTCTTCACATTCTGGGTGGGAGGATTTTAATCATTTGTATTCCTTGTTGATTTTGTGTATTCTTAAAGTGAATAATTTTTTTTTGTACACCTTGACTTTAAAGGGGATTTAGAGTCGGTGTGTAGTCTAAAGACCATGATGAAGAATTACAGTCAATAGGGAAAAAAAGGTCAAAGTATTGAAGAAGTTAATGGTTTGCTTTGGGGTTATGAAGATGACATCACAACCAAAATGGAAGCACTTTCCATTCTTTGTGTATGTTTTTACTATCATTGTTCATTGACTGTTCATTCTTTGATGCAATCAATGTCTTCAATACATTAGAGCAAATTCCTTTAGCCATAAAAATTATGAATTTTTAGAAATGTCCTTGTCAAACTCTTTACTATTTAAGAAACTTTATAACACAAAATGTGTTTCCATAATTTTGTATATCTACATACCTAATACCTAGCCCAATGTACTAGATCTATGCAACATTTCTTTTTGTGAATGGAGAGAAAAAGAGAAAAATTTAATTGACCAAATTGTGTTGTGAAGGCAAGGGATCATAGGATGAGCATGATAAAGTCAATGCAAAATTGATTGAGATTATTTTTTTATGAAGAGAAGGCACACTTAATACAAACTTTCATTCATATCATCACAAAATTTCAATCAACATATGTAAGGGCAGAACCATCTTTAGATTTTGCAAACTTAGTAAACATTAACATCCACTATCCAAGATTACCCATGACACGCATTTGTCATTTTTTTATTTACATGGTGCTTACATTGATATTAGAGTGCAATGTGCATTAAACAATTGCATTTTGTTTGCAGCCTAATGACCAATTATCCATGGTGACTTTCTTTTGGTTTTTTTGTGTGGCTACTACAACACTTAAACATGTATAATGAAATTGTTTAGTTGAAGATGTTATAAACAACCTTAACAATTTTTTGGTCCCAACTACATCCAACATATGAGGTGAAAGAGTAAAAGCTTGTGAACTCCACATCTTGTTTCATGCATGTATAATTTTCAATGTCAAATTTGGGTTTGATTTTGGGTCAATGTTTTTGTGACTTTCAAGATGTAACTTTCTCATTGATAGTTAAGTGAAGTAAGGTGTTGACTATTTTAAGGCTACAAATGGATTTGTAGCAAATTGATTACAATCTTTAGTTTTACAAACATGGAACTCCTTTTCTTCCACTCTCAATAGTGAATAAACATTAGTGGAATAGATGTATCAAAGGACTATGTGCATTTACTACTATGTGTTTCTAGTCTTTTGTGATTACAAAGGGCTCTTATTGGATGCATTGTTTTCAAATTATTCATTTCATTTGTGTAGGATCAAATGTTAACAATTCTTGGTCTTTGTTTTCAGCTTTAGGAAATAATTGCAATTTTGACAATGTTCAAAGTAATGTGAGATCATTTTGGTGCAAGTACGTAGATAGGAGCCAATGGCATTACTTTACAAAAGGATTGTGAGTCATTTTTAATCCTTTTTCACTTTTTCATATGAAAGAAATTTTTAATGAAATCTTTCGCAACTTGTTATTAAAAGTACGCATAGTTGCCCCAATAGATCACATGTTTTGTGTTAATCATTATCGAATAAATATGAAAATTTCAAAGTTTGTAAATTTTGCTAGATTCTATGTTTCATTTAAAAATTTTATCATATTTTTTAATCATACCAAAATATGCTAACTATTTTAGGTTTTTTTTTTTAATATCTTAAATTACAACTTTTTTTTGTATGTCATGCACATTACACCCCATTTACATGTGGTAAAGGAGTCTTGAAATTTTTAAATTTTTAAAAATACTTTGAATTTTTTAAAAAAATCAATTCCATATCTTTTAAATTGTGAGTGTTTTTTGAACTTGGGTAGTAGCTTGCTATCATCTAAATTTTTTTACCATCAAATTTATGTTATTACAATAATCCTTTACCTAGTCCTTTGTAAAATTAATTACATTTGACACAACACCTATTCAAATTCAAATGTCTTTTTCTAAAAACCAAAACCCAAAATTTAATTTAATGAATTTTTATTTTGGATTCCTCAACTTTCATGTCAGTTATTTAGTACAACTTGGAATGATTTATATAATTTTAAAATGTCAAAAAAACATATGTAAAAAAGTTCATAATTTTCACCACTATCCGACATTGTTTTTGGCCCTATTGTACTCGTGACAATTTTATGTCATAAAGCTTGCTACACCCATATACCCTTTTAAAATACCTTTTGCAAATTATAGTGTGAATTGGGTTTTTGTAGGGTTTTGTGAAATTTCTAGGGTATGTGGAATGTAAATGTATTGCTCATTTGTATCCATGCACCCACTCTTGATGCAAACATGATATACAAATTCATGTTGGATTAATGCAATTTGGCCTTAAAATGTGACTTCACCTTTTTTGCTAAAATATAACTACGTGCTATATGATTTTATTGTCAGTATTCATGTCTTAACTTTGGACCTAACATGACCACTTTAATGTGCAAAACATGTGCAAAACATCATCACGTGTCCTCTTGCTGATTTGAAATAAAACCATAATTTTGCTCAAAATCATTAAATTTATTTATTCAAATCCTATTGGAGTCCTTCCAAGTGTAGATAACTCTTCATCTCCCATTGAGAAAAAAAATTACCTTTAAGTTAGTCTTGAAGCCAATAGTGAGAGACTAAAGGATGAAACAAAGGTTAAGACATGAAGTTGATACCAAACCTTTAAATATGACGGGCCCGTTGTAAATAAACACGAATAGTGCCCCAAACACACAAAATACTATGCCAAATTTTTTGACCTACCCATCATGTTGCTTATATCTAACCTCCTTTGTCTTGAAAAATGTACAATGAGCCTATCAATCCTATGCACTTTGTGAGTTCTCCTAATAAGATTGAGACAACAAAACTTCATGTCGAATATGAAATCTAACATTTGTAGAAAAGAACAATTGCACACAATTATGCATAAGATAATTTAACAAGATCTTGGAACAAATCAAAGTTGATGAGGACCACAACCTGACACTAACTAGCAAGCAAGAGAAATCTAGTTGTAGAAGTTGAGTTCATCATCAACATGTAATAAACATGTCATTAGAAAATCTAAATCACTTGATGCTTGAAATGGAAAAAAAAGGTAATCAGTTGAATTCATCATGAACATGTAATGAACATGTCATTAAAAAATCTAAATCATTTCATGTTTGAAATGGAAAAGAAAAGATAATTAGTTGAGTTCATGAACATGTGATGAACATGCCATTAGAAAATCTAAATCACTTGATGCTCAAAATGGAAAAGAAAAAGGTAATTAGTTCATCATGGACATGTAATGAACATGCTATTAAAAAATCTAAATTGCTTGATACTCGGAATGGGGAAAAAAAAGGTAATCAGCCTGTTTGATCTTATTGTGTGCCTTTGCTATAACTTTTTAAATTTCCACACATTGCATGTTCATCATAAAATCACACATTGATAGCATGTCTCTTGTGACAATGGCTTTATTGAATTCAAGGACCATCTTCCAACACATGCATTGTAAGCTCCCAATCTCTTATGTGGTCATCTATGTATTAAAGAGAGAGGCCTACAAACACCAACCTTTCTCACTGCATCATCATTTATAAATATCATGTGAATATGAAATTATTCACCATAATTGTACTAGTTGCATTTTGCAATTATTAAGAAACTTGAAGAACTGTTTGATACAAATGTTTACATCATACATTATGCCATATACAAATATATAATTTATAAACAAAAATCAGAGGAAAATCAAATGCAAATGAAATCAGTATTTTTAATAGTTAGATTTTTGAATTGACATTAAATAATCTTTAATTAATCCAGAGCTTTTTTCCCAGGTCATGGGTTCTAGTTTTTAATGCCTTCATAGATGATGAATTTTGTGAAAATCTAACAATTAATAAAAAAATTTGGTGATCATGTGTTTACCTTGGAACATGTCAATTATTGGTATAGATTGCAAAAGTAAGCCTATCAACAAATGACCCAAATGCAAAGGCAATTTACCAGAACAAGAAGGAAGAATTCCAAAAAGTGAGACTGATCGCAAACAGTTGCCATCACAAAAATGTTTTTGATTTTGATGCTTCACAAATCTTCACTGTTAGTTCCCTCCCTTCAGGAATTTACCAGTTCTTATCACTATCTACAAACTATGAAAGGACATCATAGTTCTTTGTAATAATCATAATACTTTGTGAAAACTTGGAACTCCAAATGCAGCTGGAAAAATCTCATGGATGAGGTGTGGATTGCATTTGTGTACTCATCACTTGGCATTGGATACAGAAGCAATGTGCAAGATCAGATCAACCACGCGGCAGCTGCAACCAAGAAGCAAAACAGATTAGATTGTAACTAAGGAAGGGCAACAGTTGTTTGAATGAGTACACTATCAGTTATGTATACCAAAGACCCAGAGCTCAATTTTGTTTCCTGAAAGTGTCATCAGCTCCATGTAGAAAAAGAAGAATGTCCTTGGTGACTAGTAGAACCAATGGGTTTCTTGTATTACAAGTTATGTAAGAAGATTGGTCACCTCAGGTTCTAGAGTTTTGAAGACCATATATTAATCAATACCAAACCTCATAATCTCTTTACAAATTTCAGAAAGAAACAGCACACACCTGTAACCCCATTCATTGTCATACCACGCCACCAGCTTTACAAAGTTGTCAGTAAGAGCAATGCCAGCCTTGGCATCAAAAATGCTGGAGCGGCTATCAGTGATGAAGTCAGTGGACACTACATCTTCATCAGTGTAGCCCAATATTCCCTTCAACTTTCCATTGGCCTCCGCCCTGTTTACCAACAAAAACAGTGACACTTTTCATACCACTTAACTTTCCTGAGAACATAACACATCAAGGTCACTACTGCAAACACCTCTGACTAATGCAGCACATCACCAAGCAGGTCAAAGAAATAGCTCTTTTCACCCTCCAAAATGAAATTGATAATCACAGGATTTCTGTCCTTGCCTGATTGCTGCTTTGATGGTATCATATGAGGCAGGCTTCTCAAGTCTGACTGTCAAATCAACCACTGAAACATCAATGGTGGGAACACGGAACGCCATACCAGTGAGCTTCCCATTCAACTCTGGCAGAACCTTGCCAACTGCCTGCATAGAATAGAAAACCCAATAGTCAACCTCCAACAGAGGTGGCACCTATCTCCATTAAACTAGACATGAAGCACCTAATTGCATTTTTCATACGATTATTAAAACAGTTAGCTTGTGACTATATAAGCACCATATTATATATTATCTTTATATAAAATATGACCACAATATCAAGGCCTCCTTAGAATTGCACTTGAAATAATGGATAACTTACCTTAGCAGCTCCTGTAGAACTAGGGATAATGTTGACTCCAGCAGCACGCCCTCCCCTCCAGTCCTTGTGTGATGGCCCATCAACTGTCTTCTGTGTTGCTGCACATCCAAACAAATGTTAAAAACTGCACTTCAAAGATAGGACATGTTGCCCATGTGACTTCCACATTGGAGTAATGTTTGCTCATGCCACCAGTTCAGTCTGTCTGTAGACTTTTAACTTTCTGTGTGGTTGTTTTTTCTTCAAATCCATTAATGCATTCTGCACTTAGAAGACTAAGAAGGAAATAAATTGAAATGGGTACCTGTGGTGGAATGCACAGTAGTCATTAAACCTTCGACAATTCCAAATTTGTCATTAATCACCTGAAACTCAGAAAAACAAGCCATAATTAAATATAGCATGTACTTTTGGAAGAGTGGGATGTGCTAAAGAAAAGCATACCACAGAATGCCTAGTGAAATCACTCAGGGTTTAGAATGGAAGAAAACAGAAGAGTGATGTGGGCACCTTAGCCAGAGGAGCAAGACAGTTAGTTGTGCAGCTTGCATTGGAGACAATATCAAGATCAGCTGTATATTTGTCCTCATTCACACCAATGACAAACATTGGCGCATCCTTGCTAGGTGCTGATATCACAACCTTCTTAGCACCTCCCTGCATTACTCCTCACACTCAAATGTCTCAGAAACCTAGAGGCTAACCATGACATAACCTTTAGAACAAAAAACAAAGGCAATCCCATGTTTGAATCTCAGAAACTCTTATTAACCAAGCCTAACATTGCATGGTTTTAAGTAGTTGGTCAAATAGTCCAGCAACCACTCACTTCTATCATGCCTAACAAACTGCCATGTTCAATATAATTTTGTCAAAGAAATTTAGATGAAGAGATAGGACTTCTACATCCAGCATCAAATTACCTTCCGATTGATTCAAAGGCCATTATCCACACACCCAATCAAAAGCTAAAGAAGAAACAATCCCAAGACAAACCCAATGCAGACAGGTGGGATGGGATTCTGTATTAATGACTTTCTACAGACAGTTCATGGCAAGGGTACTGCAAGCAACAAGACTGAACACATTACCTTCAAGTGAGCAGCAGCTTTTGCTTTGTCTGTGAATACACCAGTGGACTCAACAACATAATCAGCTCCATGTTTTCCCCATGGTATCTCTGAAGGATCTCTGCACATCAACCCACAGTCCTATATTCTATCAGAGTCTGGATTTTCCTCCAGCCCATGAGAGCATGCACAAATTATTATCATAAACCTTTTGGATCCATTAGGATTGCAATAACAGCAAGACACCAAAAGAAACAACCATTGCAATCCCAGGATGAGGAATGTTGTGGCTACACATCATATGGTGTCAACAAGAAGGTCACTTTAAAGAATAGAGAAGTGGAAAGTTTTTCCCTTGCAAATTCCACAAAGAGAATCAAGGATTTGAAAACACTTACTTGAGACCATAAACAGCAACAGGCTTGCCACCAAGTAAGAGGGAGTTCTCATTCTGAGCTTTGATGTCATGTTTCTTCCACTGCCCATGAACACTGTCAAACTTGAACATGTATGCCTGCAAAAAGAAAACCCAAAAACTCACAGTAATCAAAATCAACAACTGCAAAACAAACATAACTTTCAACCATCCCAATTAACAACCCAAATGGAAAGAAAAAGCTTCAAAATGGGGCTTATGTATTCAAAACCCCATTATCCCAACTAGTAAGGTTACAGATGACAACAATGACACAAAACCTGGATACAAGTATCAGGCAAATGTGAAACACATAAAGGATTTACAAAGTACTCATGCAGAAACCATAATCCCTACTGGCAAACTCCAAATTGCAAAAACCCAATTTTTGTCTCAGAAACCAGAGGCATACAAATTTACATGGCAAGAGCACAAACCATATACTCTGCACTGATGAAGGGATCATTGACAGCCACCAATTCAATATCATCACGGTCCGAGATCACTCTTGCTACCAAGCGGCCAATGCGTCCAAACCCTGACACATTGATTGATCCCCCACCCCACCCATACGACCCATCACCACCACCATATGGACGTATCCTGAGAAAGAAATACTCCCAAGGGTTTGGAAAGGTTTGGAGTACAAACAAACCCTTGGCAAGCTCTTTATCACAATTGGATACATAGAAACAGCAAGCAGACTCTGCGAGCTAAAACTGTATGTAATTCAGGAAGGGAGGAATGAGGAGAATGAGGAAAGGAAGAGGAAAAAACGGCTCTTACCGTTGATGCCGACCTTGACCTTCTCCACAGCTTTATCCACAGAACGCGTCACATACAAACAACAACCACCCCGATCTCATAAGAACACAGGACCTCTTGTATGACTCTTCTCCTACTAGGAAAAGACGTTCGTCACAAAACCTCAGCATTCCATGAAGAAGCAGCAGCCATGATGATGATGATGACGACCCACAAGCTAGAGAAAAATTATTCAAGCAAAAACCCAGAGCGACAAGACTCTGGGAAACCTTTTGAAAACAGGGTTTCTAAATATTACAGAAACTCACGTACCCATAGCTACAGATCGAGTTTTCTTGATCCCTGAAAATGCACTTGGGATTTGTAGACGAGCGGCGAAGAATACAAGAGTTTGGAAAAAACCCCAAGTAAAAAACTTAAAGCCCAGCACCGATGAGCGGTAGCAGCAAAACGGGAGGACAAACTCTGGACAAACTCAAAATAGGAACTTTAGAGATTTTGTTGGCAGATCGGAGCCAAAATTCTTTTATCAAGAGCAACAAGAATACCTGAAAGCTTGCAGAGAAAGAAGATCACGCATAAAACAAGGAGCAAAACCAACAACAGACTAGAAGAAGAGAAGAGAAGAGAAGGCGATGGTAGCAGTCACAGTGATGCACATGTTTTTTATAGTTGCAGTTGCAACGTCTGGAAGCAATGCAGAAGAACCACATGGCGGGGGCGGGGTGTAGGGGGGAGCTTCCCCTTCTCTGGCGGCACCTCCAAATTTATCGACACCCAACTCTCTCTCTAGTTTAGGGAAGGCAAATATTCATCCATCCATCCATCCATCTATCTACCTATCTATCCATTTATATATCTATCTAACTGATTAACTGCCTAAACTCGCCAACCGCTTAACTGCCTAAACTCGCCCTAAAAAAGTTGAACTTTTTATTATTACTCTGGGTTCTTATAATTAGTAGGCTACCTATTTATTTATTTATTTATTAATGCACAGCATTTGGAGAAAGACCCAAAAGTTTTTCATACACAGGAATTTCTATTTTTATTTTTAAAAAAAAGAAAAGGAAAAAAAAAAAAACTAAACTACAGGTGATTATCATGACTAGGTATAAGGTAGGGATATTGGATATGTGCTAATTAATCAGGGTATTTTCCCCCAATTTTGTGAGATCTAAAAATTGGCCAAATTTTCAAAAAATTTAAACTAAATTAGTCTGGGAACCCTAATTCTGGAAATTTTTCATTTAAAAAAATTTTAAAATTTTTTTAAAAAAAAGCTAAACAAACCCTACTTCTTCTTCTTCCACCTCCCTCCCCTTTATTTGGGGGTTGTATAGTGTATACTCCAGGGGAGGAGGAAGAAGGTAAAAAGTTATGGGACAGAATTGGTAGCTTCTACAATAGCAGGTCCGCTAAAATAGACGGAATTTTATCAGCTAAGATAGCGGGGATTCCACCCCCCCCGGCTCCCCCCCTGGCGGGGTGCTGACTCTGCAATGGAAAAAAAATAGCGGCACTCTCTCCGCATTTGCCTTGCCTGCGCGGATATAGGGGCTTTCGAACTGCAGTTATTTTTCCCATTTTGGTCTGAACTAGGGTTTAGCCTAGTACCTTGTAGCACCGCAGTGGAGAAAGATCTAATGGAACCCCAGTAGACTAGGTTAAGCTACTTTTTTCATACGTAGTATAGAAAGTGGGTAGGTTTGGCTGATTCCAACTCGTAATGAGCCTGCTCGCCCCCATTACGGAGCTGAAGGGTGTTGGCTTTATTATTATTATTAGCCCATAAATTTTTTTTAAGGAAAAATAATTATGAAATAAATAAGTTTTTTTTTTCATGTATCATAGAGAGTGGGCAGGTTTGGATGATTCCAACTCATAACGAACGCTTGACACTTCAAGTAGCCTACCCAAATTATTATTTTTATGGATGTGCCCGAGTTTTGGGAATGGTGTTTTGGGTGGGGATCTCGTGAAGATGAATTGGGGACCATGACCAAACGTGTGGGCACATCCGAGAGAGATGTGAATACACTTATGGAATTATGTAGTTTTTGGTTGGTGGAATTATGCACTATGTGGAAAGTACTATTATAATTGCGGTTTTGGAATTCAATGGAGAAGTCTCTTCTTCCATGTAGGCTAGGAAGTCTTTTGTCATAGATTCTAGAAGGATATACAAAACCTAAACCCTAAACCCAACAAATCATCAGCCCGCCCTACTTGACTCTCAAGGCAACTTCTTGGGCCAACAACTAGAGAGAAGAATACAATGTATTTTTTATGACCCAACAACCACAACAAGTAGTTAGTGCAAGGGTTTAGGGTTTAGGGTTTACCCATACTCAACTAAAGGAGGTACCCTCGAGAACCCATCACCATGTAATACATGGGTTTTCACCCTATAAGGCTCATCATTTTCCTAGGTGGGAACGGGGTTCTACCAGGTCGGTCCTATGGGGGCTTGCTTGTTCCATAAGAATATATAAGAATGAAGGGGGGGCTGCTGCCTATGAATTTCATGTAATAGTTTTCATCCAGAACCGGATGGAGAAATTAGGATGAAAGAAATGGGGGGAAAAAGTTGCAATTTTCCTCATTCCATGCTGACTCAGCATACTCATTTCATGCTGACTCAGCACGTGGGGGGATACCAGCAAGATGCTGGATACCTGATACCGTTTTCGCCAGAACCCAACTTGCTTGAGTCATTGCCACGTGGAGAGGTCCCTCTTTTAGAGCCTTGAGGTGTGATTTTATTCATACCAGGGATTTTTATTTTATTTTTTTAAGGATTTTGTGATGTAGCCAAGGTGGTAACCACCCACAAACTAATTTAGCCGATTCTGGCTACACGCGAGATATGAAAGTTTTTTTTTTTTAAAAAAGAACCAGGATCCTTCTATATTCTTGGCTACCTGGAACTTATTGTACAAATCTGGCGATTTCAATTTTTTCTTTTCTTTTCTAAATTTGGCGAATTTGGACCATTTTTCCCCATGAAAAATCCTTTGTATAGGTCAAAATCATATTTTTCGGGTTGAATTTTTGCGAAAATTTTGGCAATAAAAAAAAACACACTGATTCATCATACATACAGCCCATGCATTTCGGTCCCCCCCTTTCCACACTCATCAGTGTCATGAGGAGGATCCCTTCTCTTTCTGAAAGCACCTCCTTGCATGGAAGATTCATTGTCCAATTGAAGAGACTTTCTGCCTACTGAAAAGGTGCTTTTGCCACATGGCAAGGTAAATTGAAATTGTGCGTTGCCATGTTATAATAGACTAGGCTATTGACAAACATGATCACATGCAAGCCAAGACAGACATGAAAAGAAAAAGAAAAGAAAAAGAAAAGGTAACAAGGCTGGAAGGAACTGACAGTGTCTGAAGCCACTCTCCATAACGTGGAACAATCCATCTAGAGTGAATGTACAAAATAATAGAGTTATCCCTAAAGTCACCCTGTCTTTGGGCCTCCTTTCACCCCCCCTATACCCTCTCTTTCATTCCAGTGGTATCTGCAAAGTAAGGAAATTTTATTAAATCTCAGAATTACCTCACTCAAGAGGGTGAAGGTACCTGTACTAGCTGGTTCACCCTGGCCCAGCAGGTCTTCCCCTTGTGGGGGTGACTGTAGTTGCTGGTTTTGAACAAGGCGGGTGTTGGCAGTTAGTCCCCAGATGTTCTTTCACATTCAGCAGAGTCCTCGGCATTTGTTGTTGGGTTAGGGTGACTACAGAAGGAAACAGTGTGACGAAGACTCGAAAGAAGGTCAGTGTGAAACAATATTTGCATGGAAGCAGGGGGTGATTAATTTAGGGTTTAGAAACCAAACTGTCAGCTTTTCTAAACTGAAATGAGGGGGGAAGATTTTAGTAGTGTTTATTGACTTGTTGTGAAGACAATAAGGATTTCACATTTGTTCTCTCTCAGATGATTACAGGTTGTTAAGCTCCAATCACACTTGGTGTTAGGTACTTTAGTGTTAAGTCTATAGGCAAGACTTAAACCTACTTATCATAAAGTATAATGTTAAGTTAGCTTTTTAGGTGTTACTAATGGTTAGGTTAATGTCAAATTCTAATAGTTTTTTCATTATCATTCACACTTATGATGGTGGCAAGTTTCTTTTGTATGTTTTTTTTATTATGTTGCTTAGGTGATAGGTAGGTAAGTAGGTAAGTAGGTACGTAGGTCAATAAGTGGGTGTGTGGATAGGTCAATAGGTGTGACCAAGCAAAAAACAATGCAAAAACATTTTGTTAAGTTATTATTGAATTGAAGTCCCTTTTGAAGCATTGTTAACTAACATTGAAGTTTTAATTCAAAATAGATGTTTTTTGAAAATTTTATGTTAAGCTAACATTCATTTAACAATAAACTATCACCCAGTTAATATTGGGTATCACTTGGGATGCCACCTAGGTTTTAATGTTAACTAACATTTTTGGTTTGAATAAAACATTTTTCTTGCATTTTTTAACATCTACTTAACACCAATTAAACATTAGGTGTGATTGGAACATTAAATATTTTTTGCCTAGGGTGTGCATAGTATTTACAACCCTTTTTTTTTTTGTTACAATAGTTCTACACAAGAGGGAGGTATATAGACTAATCCTATTGGTTGGTGAATGGTTTTAGAATGGTTTTCTATCAATTGATTCATATTCCAATCCTTTTATATCCATAGATCCATATTTCAATTCCTTTTATATTTATGACAGCTTGATTTGATTAGTTCATCACAATTAATGGTTTTTAAAGCACAACTAGCTATCCAACTTCAAAACTTGTAAGCTAGGGAAAGGAGAATGGGATAAACAACTTTACTATGAAAAGTAGCATAAGAAACACAAGTATCAATGTGGGGTGGGTGAATAACATGGCTAGATTGAGGTATATGATGACTTGGATCTGTGATGACTTAATCAATTGGCAATGCTTTTAAAGAACACAAGACCTATTTAGGCAAGCCTTTAGACATATCTAGATGAGCTTCCATTTTTTTAAGCCCATGAGGTGCATTGGTGAGGTGATAATCTCACCTTATATACATACATAAGGCATTAAAGTTTTGTTGCATATTTAGGGTTGGAGAGGAAGGAACATTGAGAGGTGCACAATGTTCAAAAAACTAAAGGTGTTTCAAAGGTACATGGGAGACAATGACACAATGGGAAAGTAGAAAGTGTGTGCATCGTATGATTTGAAGTTTTTTTGGTGTGTCTAACATTTTCATTTTGTTTGCATTAATGTAAATATGAAATATTTATATTCAGGAGGAACCCAAGCTTAGGTATGGATTTTTTCTTTCATCTTGTATTGTGCAAACCAATTGATTTCAATTTGAGGTCAATGGTATGAGTTCATTCTATTCCCATTTCAAAGTTCTTAAGCCTTTTTTTAAAGGAGTTAAGGAATGCACCTTGGGTTTGCATTCCATTGCAAAACCAAGAATCGATATGTTTATTACCCCCATACCATTTAGCAAATTTAAAGATGTGTCATCACCAAATGATATTATTCATTGAACTTCATTACTTAAATATATGGCATAGCAAATAATCTTTACACAATGGCATTGGGTTGTGTTTTCAAATAAATAACAGTTTGCAAACATGGCAATCCTTAACATGGTAAATAAAACCATAAAGTACCATGCCCTTCTTACCCTTGATAAAACCACCATAATTATTGTCATGTTCAATTCATTGATGTCATAAGAATGAATTTAAGCCTTCAATTTAATAGCCAATTATATTAATATAAAATGAAAACCATATCATAATATAATAGATTTTTTTAATGTTTTTGAAACATTCAAAATTTCCATCATTCTACAACTAAACAATCTATTTTATCATTGTGACTTTTGTGACATGGTAATATATAACATATGTGAAATTTGAACACACTAACTTAAACATTATGACAACTACATTAATGAGCATAATGTCATGTGTTCCACTAATGTTAACACAACCATATGGGTGAATGCAAACTAGAGTGGACCAAAAATAACACAATAGGATTCCATAAAAGTATTATTTGTGAGGTATTTTTATAATCCCAAAAACCTAGATTGTCAAGTGTTCCTTTTCAAAAAACAAAATCATATTTTCCAAAATATCACCAAGGGCCACACCATTTAATGCATCTCATGGTGCACTATTAATGAAAATATATATAGAAATTCCACAAACATTAAGTTGTAAAGGATTTTGATGTTTTGTTTAATTTTGGTGTTTCGAAACATTTGTTAAATTACATTTCATGTTCATTTATGGTTCATCTACATGTAGTTGAATTATGGGTAGAAAATAAGTGTTGTTCATTTAAGATTTTCTATGTAGTGGGTCTACATGCATACATTTGTAAGGCAATGTTCATTTTGTTTAAACTATATATATATTTCTATATTTCTATTTAATTTTTAAAAATTCCTCCTTTAACAACTATAGTTATTCAACATGTGAAAATTTTTTCACTTTTTAATAGATGTGTGTTCTAATTTGTCACTTTGGTCTTTGAACTTGGGAAGGTGTACAAAAAATTGCCCTTATACATGATTTTATGGGCATTCTAACCTACAAATACCCATATGTTGCAAATCATTTATAAACATATTGCATCAAAATGTTACCATTATGCTACCAATGATTCAAAATTTTGTCCTACAATGAAAGACTTTCAATAAAATATGTATATAGGTATTTCTTTAGTAGACTATTATTAAGACCCCCAAAAAAAAATCTAAATCAAACAAGAATGAATTAAAGCTTACAAAAATACATTTATTTACCTTAAGATGTTTATAAATGATTGGCAACATATGGGTATGTAGCTTGGTCATCATTAATTTGAAACATTGTTAACTTGGTGTTGAAAATTTCAACAAGTTGGTTTTGATTATCAAGAACTAATTAAAAAATCTCAAATTAGGTTGTTCAAATGAATTCAAATCCAATGAAGACTACTTGAATATATTTTCAAAGCTAGCATGTGCTAAAGGAAAATGAACATCAGGCTTTTAGAATTGGATGAACCAAATATATTTGGTTTTTTTAAATATGCTACTTTTTTAGATTTATTTTCATTGCAAATTTCATTTAATAAATAAACAAATTTTGAAAAGGTCTACATAATATTTTTTCTCAAATAGGTTGTTCCATTTGTTTTATAATAAAATATCAAACTTTCCTTAATTTTATTCTTGGTTTAAAATAAATCATAAGATTAGAATAACACAACATACAATGCATGATTTGAGGTGCATCAAATGTCACTTTTCCATTGTCATTCACACAAAAAATGACCAACATATGAAACAATGATAATATGTGACTTCCATTTTTTCCTTTAGGAATATAATGGTTCCAAAATTTTATTCTTTTTTTTTCATCATTTTTTGAGACTTTACTTTCTTTAGTTTACAAATTCAAGTGTTCTTGAATCTATTTCATTATTTCATCTTCACATTTGAATTCATTTAAAAATATTTCACAAATTTCATTTCATTTTCATTAGACCTTTTAATTTTTCACACAATGTTTAACAAGGTTAAGTCTTAAGTAGACAAAAGTTTTGGTCTAAAGAATAAAGTGAAATATGAAATGTGTTATTAATATGGATGTTGTCGCAACCCTAGCCTTGGGCTCATGACCAAGGCAAGGGGCTTATGAAGGTGCAAACCAAAAGTGAAGCCCAAAAGTCAAATTTTATGTTCCCAGGAGTGTGAGAGAATGTGAAGAAATGAACCTCCACACTCCTAAGTGAGCTCTCATTTTGGGAGTAGGAGTCCCGATGGACCCCCAAAACTTTAAAGAGCAATTGCAAGGGTCAAAACCCATTGAATTGAAAAGTTTCTTATATCATTAAAAAAAGTCTTAGAATGTAGATGTATAAAATGGGCTCGCATGACTCATTTCGATACTTAAAACACAAGTTATGACCAAAAGAAGGACTATTAAAAGTTGGGAATCACCTTGGTTTCCTTGTGTGCAAATGGCGTGCCATATATTGTTGAAAAGCTCTCAATGAGGGCTACAAATTTTCTTGAGACCTCACCTTAATCAAAGGTTTGCACATAAAGTTATGGACCTCTAAAGTTGCAAGAGTCCCAATTTTGGGAATTTCGGGACTCCCACTTTGAAGTCCTAAGACAAAATGATATTTGGGTGCTGACCCTGTGGCCAGGCACAAAGAATACTATAAGGGGGAAAGTGGTGGCTTCCACTAACTTCGAATCGTGGTGAGTTTTATGAATACGAGTTTGCCCGTGGTTTGTCCATGCACCAAAAATGTTCCAACTACACATTAACCAACTTGTTGTTTGGTTTGTGCAAGTCTATGTGAGTAATTGACTTGCTTATCAATCTTCCTAATCCCCATCCCAGAGTTCTAGTGCATCCCTCTACCTTCAAAGTGTTGTGAGCCAAGGAGCACACCTTAACTCCTTCTCCTTCCACTGTTTTCACCTTTAGACTTACAGTTGGGTCCATCACAAAACTTGGGGGTGCATCAAATGCAAAGAAAATTCAATGCACACATTTACAAATAACAATAATCAAATTCATTTTCCATTATAAAATAAAGATTTATGCAAAAAAAATTTAAATGAAATAAATATTTTGTAAAAACAATTGCACAAACTAAAATAAAAATAAAAAACGAAAATAAATAAACACAAATGACAACAAAAAAAATTTTAAACATTAAAAAAATGAAAAAAAATCATAATAAAACAATAAATTGGCATCACCATAAAATGTTATCAATTGTGATTAAGAAAAAATCCAAATATGTAAAATGCAATTAAGGGGGCGGGGGGATACAAGCTCTAATAACATGAAAAAAATGCACAATTATAATGTGAAAGGAGACACAATAATAATGTGAAATAATAGGTATTTGATTAATATCATGTAACAACAACATGAAAGTAAGAAATAGTAGTTGAAAATAAAAAGTAATAATATGAAAGTAAGAAGTAATAGTGTAAAATTAAGCAATTAATAGTAACATGAAGGCAAGAAGCAAAATTGCAAAGGCAAACAAGTAGTAGTGCAAAAGGAAGCACATTAATAGCCACTAATAGCCATATATTACAATTGCTTGGAATTGCTTAGAATTGCCAAAAATAATCTAAGGTGAAATAATCTACAATAGACAAAAGTAATTTAAGGTGAAATGGCCTACAATAGCCTAGAATTATTAATAATAGCATAAGGTGAAATAACTTTCAATAACCAAAAGTAACCAATAATAACTTCACATAGTCGAAAATAACCTAAGATGAAATAATTTAGAATAGTTAAAAATAACTTATAATAGTTATAAGTAGCTTAAAGTGAAATAATTTACAATAACCAAAAATAATTGTGGATAGCTGTAGATAATGTAAGGTGAAATAATTTAGATTAATAAAAATATATTTATAATAACTGAAAGTAGCATAGTATAAGTATTATTATTATATTAATAAAAAAATTATCCATTTATTAAACATTTTTTTTTCAAAATAATGATCATTGAAATGTTATTGAATAGTGATATTCAAAACATAAATTATTCAAATGATTTTACACTTTCAAAAAGAAATAAATGTAATTATGTACATTATAGAATTATTTTTTTAAATTCGAATTATTTCATTTGGACAAAATTTAATAAGATTTGAATTTTCAAAGTTTATGTTTTTGATATGTTTAAAATGAAGTATTTGGTAAATAAGAAAGCAATGTAACATACCATCACAAATGGGGTGGCTTGATGGTAAGGGTGTTTACCTTCATTTTAAAGGTCAAGGGATCAAACCTCACAAGTGGTGTGTGGGTGGTCAATAGTGGTAAGTTGATTGAATATTCTCTTATCTAATTTTGTAGAGTAGGTGCCTAGGTTAATTATGTGGTCTATGTATCTAGGTTATGTTATAATCTAACCTAGGTAGTGACACATGTTAATAACTCATAGGTTGAAAATCATAAAATTATCAATAATATTATATATTAACTAATTTAAATTTAATTGATTTCCATGCTACTTAATTAATTAATTAGTAAGTGAAATGGCTTGGTAAATTTGTATTTCACTTGAAATAACCTTGTTTCATTAGGTACAAATGGACCAATTCACTATCCGTAATAATTAATCCTTGTTCAGTGGGGGGTTGATTAATTTCACTATGGTAAAAATGTCCAAATTCACTCAAAATCAAGTGAAACCTAAAGTGAACTAGGATGCATTTTGGTGTAATGTTTATAATTTGTTGATGGTTGTTCTTATACTCTTGTAAATAGGTTTAAACATATAATTTTATGTAAATGGTGTCTTGTGGCATAGGTGATGAATTGGCTAGTGCTCTAGAAATAGGTGACAACCTTACAATCAATGCAGAGGATGGAAGTTTTGAAAGTGCATCCTTCTAGTTAATTATGTGCACCAAATCGCTACATAAGGTAAAAAATATTTTACAAATAGGTGGGGGACAACTTTTGATAAAGGTGATGTTGTAGTAGCAAACTCTATTACCAAAATGGGGAAATAATAAGTCTTTTTATGTCTTGTTAAAATATTCCCATCTTGTTTATATATGTTCCCATTTGGTCAAGGCGATCAAATTTTTGATGCCACTAAGGAATCATAGAGTGTCTAGGAATGATTTTGTGTATGAATTACTAAAAGATATTTCACAAGGTATCAATGAAATAATTTTTTTTTGGAAGTGGATGAATAGATATCTGTTGTAACTTCTATGACGCGCTCCCAAGCTCTTTGATAGACTCAAATGTGAGTTTGAAGTGAAAATAATGGAAGAGCAAAAAGTTGGGGACATGTTATTTGACTCGCAACACTTAAAGAGTAAAAGGGCGTGCTAGAGTTCCGGGATGGGACTAGGAAGATTAACAAACACTTAATCACTCACATGGACCTGCACAAAACCAGACACAAGTTGGTTAGTGCATAGTTAGAGCACTTTTGGTGCTAAGACGAGCCACTAACACACTTGGACTCATAAGACTCACCACGGCCCAGGCTTGGGGGAAGCCACCACCTTCCCCCTTATAGTATACTTTGTGCCTCTCCATGAGGCCCACATCCAAATGGCATTTTGTCTTGGGACTCCCATGTAGGAGTCCCAAAATTCCCAAAGTTGAGACTCCCACAAATTTGGAACCATATAACTTTGTGTGAAACCCTCTGATTGAGATGAAATCTTAAGCAAAGTTGTAGCCCTTGTCGAGAGCTTTCCAACGGTATGTCGCGCGCCACTTGCACGCAAAGAAATCAAGTCGATTCCCAACTTTTAGTGGTCGGGAGTCAAATTGCCAATTTGACTCTTAACCTTTCTTTTGGCCATAACTTGTGTTTTAAGTGTCCAAATGAGTCATGTGAACCCATTTTAGACATTTAAGTTTCAATAGCTTTCCAATGATATAAATAACTCTTCAATCTATTAGGTTTTGACCCTTGCAATCACTCTCTGAAGATTCAAGAGTCCACCAGGACTCCAAACTCCCAAAGTGGAAGCTCCTTTGGGAGTGTGAGGGTTCATTCCCTCGCACTTTCCTTCACTCTCGGGCTTCCTCTTGGCATGTAACCTTGCAAGCCCTTGCTTTGGTCGCAAGCCCAAGGCTAGGGTTGTGACATTATGTCCAATTGTTTATCTTTTTGAATTATGTTTTAGAATTATATGCATTTTTTTTTAACTTGGTGAAGTGTCTATGAAATAAGGAGTTCAAAATAGCAAGGGGCTATGGTCAACAAGGTTCAATTCCCCTTTGAACCAATGTGGTTTGCTACTATTATTACCCAAGTTTGAACCTCAGATTTAAGTTAAATTTTGTGTAAATTTTTTTTGTGCAAATGTTACATATTAATTATGAATATTGTTGTCTTTATGTTTTTTGATGGAACATGTTAATGAAGTTGGCTCAATTAGACATGTCCTATAATTTGTTAATGTATTTTGTGGATAATATGTTACTTGCCATTCAATAATCTCTATATGTGGAGTCTCTAACAATGAAGGTAATAATAGAACTTCCATTCTTGAAATATTATTTCATCTATTCACCTAGTATAGGTCTTTCATGGTTATTTTCTAGAATCCATTTGCTTTAAACTAAAGCCTTGTATACATCCCTATGACAAATCCTTTCATAAGGGTGCAATCATATTAACATGTACCAAAAGCGATCATAACCATTATTTAATTTTTTGAATTTCGGATTGTTAAAATAATAATAATAATAAATAAAATATTTTTTAATAAATTTTTATTATGAATACATTATGTACATGTCATAAAAATTTGGAAATCAATTCAATTAATGAAAAATATGTATAAGGAACTTTAACCTCTTATAACCATTATTTAAAAGCTACATAAAACAACTTAAAATAGTTTTGACACTAAAAACACAATTTGAAAATATTTTTAATGACATGTTTTTGGATATTTTTTAATATACACCTTAACATAATAGTATTAAGAATTTTTTTTTAAATTTAATGTTTTTTCGAAAGATGTATCAAAAAGAATCCAAGAAGATTTTAAAAATAAAGCAGTGGACTAAGGGGCATGTGTGGCTCCTAATAAAGTGGTTGGACCCATAGAGAGGCCTATTTTTTAAGTTTTTGATTAATGTTGATGGAAGGGCAAAAGCTTCAAGGGCAAGAAAAAAACTAGCATAAATGGTAATTCAAAAGGAAGAGAAAAAACATGTAGTTCTAGTTGTTGTTCTAGACTAGGAAAATGAGGAGGATTTAGATGAAAGAGCCTTTGTAAGTCCTTAACTCTCCTCTATGCTCTTCACCAAAATGGGTAGTAAAGTCTTTGTCTTGCCCAATATATAGATGACAAGAGTTTGATGCCCTACATGTCTTGTATCTTATGTTTGCATCATGTTTTGGCATTCCAATACACGAAGTAAATACTAAAGTTGTAAAATATATTATATGAGTTCTAAATTGCATATGTTGTGTAGATTTCATATGAATGTCTAGGCACCTGCATAATTATTTATCAATGGTTTCAATGTTGTTTTTGATTGAGGATTGAAAGTGGGTTGTTGATGGCAATGTCATAGATTGCATATAAGGCTAGGGATGAAAAATATAGGTATGACTATGTCTAATACATGGTATAGTTCAGTGACCATACATTTATAGTGTGTGCAATTGCTACTATCAGATTGTTTACCAATACTTTAGTTTTGTATGGTTCTCCTATAGTTTTTTTAAAAAATCTTGGGCAATGTGCATCTCAAGCTATTGAACTAAAGGTCTTTGGTGGAACCATGCAGTCCCCACTTATTGTTCAACCTCCAATTGATAGAAAAATTGAACCTTAAATGTACTATTTGTTTAGACATGAATGGTATTTGGCACAAAATGTTAGATGTCTCAGTAGGTGTTATATGGTTGGTGGCCAAATGTGATTCGTAGCAACTTTTGTTGGAACTGGTAGATCAAAATCTTGTGTCCCAAAGCACAACAAATTCATGCTGCAAATGCGCATGAAGTTCCCCAACTGCACAATTGCAATGATCTTAAGGCATTAATTTGCCATGATAAGTTAGCCTCAAGGGGCATTTTGGGAGTACTTGCAAGCTTCCAAGTTCAACTAAATGATCCTTTCATCAATCTTTGTATTGGTACATCTTTTTCTTTGATTGTTGTTCCGTTGGGATCAATGGTGACCTATGCTTGACTCTTTTTGCTTAATCATGTTTGGTTTCATTTGATGTCAAATGGTTATCCTTGGACAAGATTGTTTATATGGATGATGTTTATACAAAAGTATATTGATGTCTCTTAGACAAAACATGAACATATCCTTATTGGATCATGCGAGAGTGCACCATTGTAGATTTCAAGTAGGTTAAAAGGCATTGAATTCAATGAACATGCCCTAACATAATCAAAACCTATTAGAATGATAACCTTAATTTGAATCATAGAAATGGCAATATGAGCTATCAAAGGAACTCTTATAGGGAACACAATTACAAATTCTACAAGCATCAGTGGTACTATTAAGGACTATTGCAAACAATTACATTATTAAGGACTTTTATAAGCAACATTGTGCACTTATGCAAATAACATGGGACTGTTAAGGATTTCTACAAGTCTTATGTAAAATACATTGCATTGTTTGAGACTTCTATCTTCAAGTAAAAGGAGCTTCTTGATAACATATAGGTGTTAGAATATTTGTTATTCTTGGCAACACAAAATAATGGTTTTGAAGCATTCTTTTGGTGTTGAAGTATTTTTTTAATCCAACATAATTATTAAAAGACCCATGATTTATGGACAAAGTTAAAGATATTTGCACAAGTGTAAGTGATTTACTTTCATTTGTTAAATTGGTGGGGTATATTAGTGCCAAACCAAAATGACTTTCATTGTTTTCCTCTCGATACATCAAATTCACATTGAATTATAAGAACAACAAGAAGACAATGCATAGAAGCCTTGAATGTGCATGTGCTTTCATTAAAGTTAGTCTTTCATCAATGTTTTGATGCCATGACTATGTTAGCAAAATTGAGTTGTGTTATAATTTGGTCTTGTAGCATTCTGGTTGGGCCAAGCAAATAAAGGTTCTTAGGATGGCTTCAATGGAAATATAGATATTAGAACCTTGTGTTAGAATTTGGTCTTGAACCATTCTATTATAATAGATTTTTTTTCAATAACATGATTCTATTATAATTTGGCTAAAGTTAGCCACTGGTTTCAAATATTATCAAATTAATTTCTTAAGATGGCATAGTTGGTACTAAAAGAATTGGGATGCTATATAATGGTCTTGAAGCATTTTCAAGATTTCATAAACAACTAGGAACAAGTTTAAGAAACATGCAAAAAAACACAAGTTTACATGCAAAAACAGAAAACATCATGTGTTTTCAATACATTATTAGATGTAGTCAAAACATGCAATAAAAAATCTAGATCCATACTCTAGAAGACTTTCAATCTTCCTATATGTACTTATTGAACCTCAAAAAGAAAAAACTCATGGAATCCTAATGCCATTCATTGAGTTTAAATCTTACTATTGCCCTAGCTAAATTGTTATGTGTTCTTTGTGGTTACATGTTGTGTGGTGGTTGCAATACCCACTCAAGGACTGGTTTTGGCTTTGACTTCTTACTTCTTTTCAATGGTGATGGCCCACCTCCTCTCACCACTTTCTTGGGTTTGTTGGCAACAAATGTTTTCATTTTCTCCGAAAGAGGTTTCTCAAGATTAACAATGTCCTCATGCTCTTGCTTTTGCTCCTCTTCAACCTCCATTTCATCTTTTTTGGAACTTTCCTCTTGAGTTTCATCATCATTGCTATGTTCAATCCTTGGTTCCTCTAATAGCTTCAAAAAAAAATTGTTCATTGGATGTGCCCTTGGGTGTACTTTGGGCTTCAATTGAATTGGAGAGTGTTTTAGTTTTTTGGGAATGGACACCTCTACCAATTCATTGGTGGCTTTAATTACTTGCAGTTAAATGGCACTACCAACACTTGGGCTGATGTCCTAATTGCTAATGTTCAAGACTAATATGCCACCTTTGATAATGGAAGGTTGAAGATCTAAAAAAGATTTTGATGCCCATGGTGGATGAACCACCAACATCTCTATACCATTTATTTCATTCAAAGAACATAAAGGTCAATATATTCAATGTAAGATTGGTTTCAATCAAATGACATGGAATACTTGGACTAAATGTATGAGGATTAGTCACGTACAATTACAAAAAGTTAAAACCACATTTATAATTATTGACCATGCAAAAATGCAACTTGTAGCTTAGTAACATCACATGAAGCCAAACATATCAATGTTCATGATCAAAACTATTATACCTTACAAACATGTATAAACTGCCCATGGTGGACAAAACCACAAACCAAGCCTATATACCATTTGTTTCATTCAAAGAACACACATGTTAATAAATTCAATGCAATATTAGGTTGAAAATCAAATTAGCAAAAGAAAATTCAGCACTAACCTTTTGTTTTACCCAAATAACATGGAATACGGATTGTTCATGAGGATTAGTCAAGTACAATTATAGAAAGTGAAGACCGCACTTATAATTATACAAAAATGGTGCCCATAGCGCAATAACATCATATCTATGCAAAATTATATCAATGTTTTTGAAATCTGAATTTTTTTATGTACCTTCCAAACAACATAGACTGCCAATGGTGGATAGAACCACACCTATAATTATTGACCATGCAAAGATGGTGCCCATAGTTCAATAAAATTATATTAATGTTCTTGAAATCTACACATGTTTTGTATGTTACAAACAACATTGCCAATACTCAAGACTCTTGCAAACAATACATTCATGTTGTTAAAGATTTCAATAAATAACATTAACACTAATGGGGACTCTTACAATTAGAATTACTACTATTAAGGACTTTTGCAAACAACATTGGCACTATTATTGACTTCTACAAGCAACATTAACATTATTAAGGATTGTTGTAAATAACCTAGGACTATTGAGGATTGTTGCAAGCAACATGTAAGACTATTAGGAACGATTGAAAATAACTCATCATTATTATTAACTTATGCAAACTTGAAATTACATTATCAAGGACTACTATAGTAGCACTATTAGGGACATTGCAAATAACATTAACACTCCTATTGACTAATGCAAACAACATTTAATATTATTAAGGACTGTTGCAACAAAACTTACCACTATTATTGATTGATGCAAACATCATTGCATTGTTAAGGACTTTTGTAAACATCATTGGGACTATTTGGGACTAAATTGTGGACATCATTGCACTATTAAAGATTTTTGGAAACCTCATTAGACTTTTATAAATAGCAATATTCATAGACACCATGGAGGAAAATGGACTCCTATGCTCACACCCATAGTATTCTAATGAACTTCTATAGATATTTGTCCATATTGTGTACATTGCATTAAACAAGACCACGGTTGCCTATACACAATTAAGGACTTCTTTAACAACACATATGGTCATGGATAATGAATGACATATCTACCCACAAAACCAACATTAACATGGACTTGCAAAAACCATTGCATAATCTAGGCATTTCCAAAAATTGTGAACTTAAGACTCACAAAGTATTGATTAGACAAAGATATGGATATAAATTTGTGAATATTGATACAACCTTAAACTATTCATGTACAAGTTTCATGGACAAAGATACATGTAATCACATGAAGTTTTTTACACAATGTTCAAAAAATAACAAAATGTACCTCTAGGAGATTATGATGCGTAGTGTCTAGGAAGAACCTTTGTTGGCCTTGGTGCTTTCAATGAACGCTCAAACACATCTATAGTGCTAAGCCTCATAATGCTAGAAGAAGCCCACCAAGCTTCATGCATTTCCTCCTCACATACAAGTGGATGCATTTGGATGAGGTGCAAAAGTGAATATCAACACACCAACAATGGTATAAATGTTTGCAAGAGGCAATCGTCCTTGACCACAATGGTGAAAACCCCAACATGTCATATGGGCAACGTTTAATCATCAAACATTCTTTGAAACCCAAGTCATTAACCTCAACAAGATGTGAAGGTAAAGCCACAACACTATTGATTTGAAAACCAAAAGTGTGTTGAAACTTTGCAAAAAACTCCTTTGCAACATCACAAGACCTCTTGCAAAAAATGACCTTTTGCTCTAATGAAAAAAAGTTATTATTCATAAAATTAGTATCCTTATGAACCTTATCAAACTCTACTTACCCTCGTTCTGCAAGGGTTTGAAAAGCTTCGATTAGGCACTCTTGTGCCTTCACATTGGCGCTCAAAATAACAAAAGCTTCAATGTCACCTACATCTGTTAATGCCATGACCATTGCAGCACATGCATCCTTTGCTACGTCTAAATTGTTGTTGCGGTCCTCTAATAAATTCTAAACTTTCATGTTTGACATTCTAATGTCTTTTCTTGCTTGCTTTTGTTGGCCCTTTTATTCTTCAACTTTTAACACAAATTGTTTGGAAAACTCCAAATATTGCGTAATCAATGCCTAAGTAGCCACCACTCCAAACTTGGGTTCCTTCATGATCTAAGAACTCCATGTCACCATCACCATCATTCATCAATTTGATGAATAAACCTTTCTAACGTTGTTACTTTCAGTTTGTCCATTCTACATACATAGCCTAATTCATCTTGTCACCCTTCAAGTCCATAACAACTCCTCTTGCCATGCCCAAAAAGATTATTCTTGAAGCACGTACACACGTCTTTTAGTGGATCCACAAACTCTCAACTTTTGCAATAATTTCAAGATTCTCATTAAAGACATAACTATAGCCATTTTGGTTGTGGACAGGTCCAAAATACTTGTGAATCTCCTCCATAATTACATTTCTAAGGATTCTAATCCTCTTGGGACTTAATCCTTTTGAGGAACATTCGTACCACTCTACAAATTCCCTAAGACTAATGGACCCACCATCACCAAGCTCCAAAAATGTCTTGTACAATGGTGTAACTAATCCAAGTCCTTTACTTCTTGGGCCAAATTCATGCTCGATTTTCAATTTTTTATTAAAAACTTCCATTGTCTTGTTCCCATTCAATGGAGGCCGTGCATGGTGAGAAGTAATTCTTGCCTCTTTACCCTTAAGCAATGATGTTTAGTCTCAATCAAGCATGAAATTGTTACAAAGTAATAATTTCTTACATTTTGTCTCATTTAGACCTTGCTGGAAACAAGCGAATTTGACTATGGAAGTTACTCCTCGATGCCCCACATCTAGGCATGTTCAAGATCAAAAGTTTGTCTCTTTTATTCATTGCCTTGTAGAAGAATTGTCTGTCAACACCCAACATTTTTGTGGTTGTCCTTCCGTTCTTAATGTTTTCAAAAATTACCATATTGCAAACCATCTATCATGCTTTCACCCCATCTTTTTTCAAGGCCCCAAACTTGTGACTCAAACTATTTAAGAGGTTTTCAATGATGTAGGTCCTTTCAATTGCTTGCATCAAACATGCCAATTTGTCAAACATCAAAACTTGAACATCTAGAGCTTCCATCAACTTTGACCAAACTTTTTTATTCCATTGCATGTCACAAAGGTTCATCTCATTCATAACTTGAGCCACAAGTTTCTTAGTGGAACGGGACATTTTACATTTTACATGTTCTACACCATTTTAAAAAATAAAAGTATTGGCAACTGAAATTGCCAATGCTTGGGCTTTTCACTTTGCCTAAACTTTTTGCTCTACTCGAAAAGCTATGCAATGTTGTTGTCGAACCCTCCATCACTCTTGAAGCCGTTTTGTGTTTTCATCATTGTTAGCCCTATTGTCACGTGGTGGCAGTCCAGGTTGCACGAGGTGTCTTGAACACCACAACTAGATGCCATTATATACAAGGAAAGGAGTTGTCAAGTGTCTTCGTTGTGTAACAATACAGTGACAATACTAGGCATCATGACTTTTAAAAATAATCGAAGGATTAATGAAAGAGAATGACCTTGTGAAAAAACCAAAATTGGAAAACTCACTCATTTCCTAGTAACCATTACATTAAATGAACTGTCATCCTAATTTTGCATTAAATACTATTAAAGTATCTATATGAATCATGAACCTGATAACTATTCTTGGGTTTTAAAATTGAGTTGAAAAGGTACCACCTAAATAACTTGGGCCATCTATCATTTTGGGTCACCTTCCTTAAACTAATCAACCCTTTAAGAACAAGGACATGAAAATGGTGACCTTGTGACAAGAAATTGATACTCCTTAAAGAGTTTTCACCCTTCTTGAATGGATTATTGTTTCTATGAGGTGATTTTTTGTCCTTTTACTCTCGGTTCTATGAGGTGATTATACTTAGAGGTACATATGTTAACAGTGAAGGAAAAGAAATGTAAAGTGTATTTCTAGATGTTAAGTTGCGTTTGTAGTTAAAACCAAATAGCTTACCTCCTATGCATCATTTATGATTTGGAATTGATAAATATATTTTATAAGTTCTAAACTCCAAATCCTAGAATTTTATGTTAAATTGTCACCCACTTAAACCAACTTTTAAAGATTCGATGCCATGCTTGACTTGGCAATAAACCTCCAGTCACTTAAAATATTATTCCTATCACATACATTATCTAAATCTATCTTGGCTTAGCTCGTTAGAAAACTAACTATAAGGCGCATCTACCTACCAAATTCCAAGCTTTGCACCCAATCTAGTGAGAAGTTGTGTTATCATTCTCGAGAGGATTTGTGAAATTTATATAAGATTTCAAGCTCCCAACATTATCCCTATTCACTTCCATTCTTTCAAAAGTATTACAACCATCCAATATATTCTCCTTCTTTCCACCATCTACTAAAACAAATCATTTTTTTCATCCCAAGGAAAGTTGTATGAACAAATATTCTCAAGATTCAAACTGAAATTTATGTCGGGAAAAAAGAGCCCCAAATGATTTGAATTTGCCCTTTAAAGAGAAAGAGAAAGAAAAATGTGAAGGAAGATCCCAACTTGGTGGCCAATGGAAGGTTCCAATGTTTGGTGACCCTTGGAAGGTTCTAATGCTTGGTGACCAATGGAAGGAGAACGAGAAGGAAAATCACCTTCTCACGTCTTCCCACTTTCCCCCCAACAAATTTTACTTAAACTTTCATTCTTTCCATTGATCTTAAGGTTTTACTTTACCATGGTTCTAGGCCGTTACTTATGAATTTCCTTCCTTTTCCTTGACCTGTAAATTATAACCACGCATCTTGATGTAACAAGTCCTCTAAACATTCATTGTTGATTTGATTGAAGATTGAAGATTTTATTTCCTTTCCTTGAAATTATGGTGTTGGGTATGGCCACGTTTTACGGGCCTCAAGTTACACAAGTGAATGAAAAACCGCCTTTAGAGTCATCTTTAGATTTGACATTGACGCAACATCCTCGTGATGAAGATCCCAAACCATGAAAGGTGCACACCCATCTTGAAATTGAACCCCCTTGAACTTGGTATTATCGCATTTTTCCAAACTTTTGCACCCTGGTGGTTTTGTTGCAAGTCAACCTTGCTTCTAATGATGAACTTGAAACTACTTGTGAAGGTTGTTATGAAATTTAAGACACTTTTATATTTGCATGGTGTTTAATTCTCGCCGTTGGACACTATTGTTAGTTGTGTGGTCTAATTTGTCGACTACGGCCTAATAGCAAGGCAGACCACTTAATTAGCACCATTCAATGCATCTTAAATTTTTCACAATTATGAACTATCATTATGGCATAACCTAGGACTCAACATGTAATTGCAACTCCTTGTTAAGCTTATCCATAATCTGAATAAATGTTTCATTCATTATGGAATTCATGTTGTCATTGCCACCATATCACACTATTTATTTAATCGTTAAGTTATTACGAATTAATCTTATGCTTATAAGGCTTGGAGATTGTTTTATCTCCATTGGACCTTTCATTGACACCCCTTCAACTGCTTCATGAATTTTAAACATCCTCACTTACACAATTATCCATAAAATACCATAACAAGACCCATGTTTTGTTGAACATTACGAATTTGCCATCTATTTTTAACCCCAAGCTTCTAGAGATTTTTCACCCTTAATTATGCAAGTGAGGTTCTAAAACTATGATTACCAACTTTTATTGAAGAAAAGAATTAACCCTACACCTTATTCATCTAATATCAAATTTTGAAAAGAAAAACCCCCCCATGCAACCCATGCAACCATGTGCACTTATCATTCCTTATTTTAACATGAAGTTGCTAAAAACCCCTAATAGCCTTACCACACTTGAATATCCCTAATGCAATTCTCAAAAATTGAAACTACCATACATGGTTGTGTTGGTATGACTCACAATTTCGAGCAAAGTACTCAAGTTGGTGGGATAAAACGAGTAATAAACAATCCAACATGAATGTAATAATCACACTACATGTTATAAGTAAGCTACAAATAATCATTAATGAAGACCATGTTTACTTTGCTTTTGTGTGTATCTAACGTTCTTCATGGGTTTTGCTTACATACTTATGTCAATACAAGGATTTAATTTAAGTGTAGACCTTTATTTAGAAGCTTAGAGAGGAGCGAAAAAAACATACCTCTTCACATGTAGCTGAAGCTTACAAATAAAACATTGTCAAAAATCACCACTAACTTGTTCACAAAGTAAGGGCATCCAAGTGTACACAACTTCTTTGAAAGCTTGAAACACATTATGTGTTATGATTCAAATGTGTTTCCAATAACAAAGTTGAGAATGAAACTCCTCCTTATGTTTAACATGCTTATAAAGTCGATCGCAAACATTCCTACACATTAATAGGAGCAAATGCATTTCATTCAAAATATAGTATGAATGTGATGCAAACATGGTAAGACTTGAAAATATAATCCTTTTGTGGTTCTAACTGTCTTTGAAAAAAATCTTTGTAGGTCATGCATTCTACCAAGTTTAGCAATGCATATTGAACATGTAAACATTCCTCCGACAATCACTACTAGAAAACATGGTATTTTTTTACTAACAAATATAATAAAAAAATACCCAATTTGAACAAGTGTCAAAATGACCACTCCATCATTTTGGACAAGTCAATTTCGACATGTCCGTTGTGATTGGGGTGGTTTTCTTGACTAGACCATTTGATTGGTCAATTTGGTTGGTCAAATTTTTGCCCGAAAAAATTATTTCATGGTAGGTAGGTAGGTAGGTAGATGGTACCCTACCCTACCATATCCTACTTGACCTACCTTAACATAATTTAGTATATCCTGCTTAACCTACCCTGCCTACCTTGCCCTCTGAAGCATGTCCATAGGTTATAATGTTAATAATTGAACCCTTGACCTACCAAATGATAAACCAAGTCCTTAACTAGTGGACCACACTATCAAAAGGTGTTCAACTTTTGTCAATTTTTTTATTCCATGTGTTTATTTTGACACTTCACTATAAGGTTATGAAGGTATGAAGGTAAGTAGGTTGTAGGAGATAAGTGGGTGGGTGGGTAGGTAGGTAGTACATTTAGGTAAACGGGTGGGTAGGTAGGTAGGTTGTAAAATTGTAAATGGGAGGTAAGAAGTAGGTATGTAATATGCATAAGTGTCCCATTTGACTAAAACCCATTGGCCATTTTGACTAGGGTTATCTAACTTGACTAGATGTATTGGTCAAATAAGTCACCTTAGTCAAATTGACTGGTCAAAAAATACATGTTTCGGGCCCTTAATCAAAATGGACATGTTCATTAATAAAAAAATACCAGTTTGTCAACTTGAACTGTTTGAAAAACCATGTTTTCTAATAGTGAATGCTACAATATTGCCAATTTCCATTAACCTTAAACTCAAAAACCTACTGAGTATTTGAAAAAAAGGTCATTGATAACCTTTTACACACTTGCATGAAATTTACGCACAACAAACCTTGAACACCAAACTTTAAGTTTAAACACCATTCAAGATACATGGACAAACAAAATCAAGTTGTTATTACTCTTATGAAAATAACTTTCAACCAATTTTATTGGAACATGATTTAGTTGCCAAATGTACAACTCGATGAATCAATGTGCATTTGAAATTGTTTGAAACAAACCTATTTCAACATCGCCAAATTCAACAAGTTTTTGTTATGTTGTTGCCATCACCAACCTTAATAACTTTTCATTCCATTGTCACAATCATTAATTTCAACAAGTTCCCACTTAAACAAAGGTACGAAAAACCCTACTCCCACCAAAAGCAAGGGTTAGAATTGATTTGACTTCAAATTATACAACCAAGATTGAAGCAACTTTTGACAATGAAGTTCAAAAAATTTGGTTCCTGACATAATATTTTCAAGAATGCCCAAAGTTTTTGGATGTGGGTTATATGCCCAAAACTTTACCTTATTATGAATTCCAAGTGCAAAAAGGTGGCATTTGGAATGCATTACTAGTAGGAATCAAAAACATGCAATTTAATATATATATATATATATATATATTCTTGAACAAGATGGCCTTTAAATGGTTGTTTTTCTTGCTACTCAAAAATAACTTAATAAATCATACTTCACATTCAAACACTTTTGCTTATTGTTCCTATAGGTCTACACTATGGACTTCTCTCAAAATACATAATTAAATTAATTAAAGTCATTAAATGTTCCTTTTAGGTTCTTGTGTGCTTTCCTAAAAAATGTGATTTTAAAAACCTTTTACATAGGAAATGTATAGGAACATCTAACCATGTCCAAATCTTATTTAACATATATGATTAGAATCTCTTAGATGTGCATGATGTAAAAATGTTAAAAATTTGATAAAAATTTGTATTAAAAAATCAAAATGCATCCATGAAGTTAAGGTGGTCTAGGAAAATGATGGTGTGATGTTCCTAGTGGTACCACCCAATTGTACTTGCCCTCAAAAAATTTATTATTCTAAAATTTGAATAATACATGTTCAATCACCTACAAACCTTACCAAATCTATGTGAAAACCTATATTTAATGTATTTAATGTCATTTTAAAATTTTGAAGTGCTAAAAAAAGATCGACAAATTTCTTAGGAATAATTCCCCATCTAAAAATTTCAAAAATATGCTTTTGGAACAAAGAAATTGAGAAACAAACAAAAATTGCAACTCATATGGACTTATGAAAATGTGGTTAAATTTTAACCATTCAAAAGTCCCTAACTATTAAATGGTTATGGTTTTCGAATAAAAAACTCCTCATATGAATTTATCATCTTGTATTACATCATACATTGAGTCCTAATAACAAATTTGGAATGTGAATTAATTTTTTTTTTTTCTTCATTTTGTGATGGTTAGATGACCAATCCATATTTTTTGACTTCAAACATCAATTACTACTAACAAAAAAGTTTTTTTATCAATAAATAACCACTAAATTCTTTTCATAATGAAGTTGTTAGTCTAGATCCAAGTCCCAATTAATCTAAGGATATATTAATCGCCATATGCATTTGAATAAAAGGTACCTTGGAAAAAAAACAAATTTTCGTCACAACAATGAAACACTTGATTGTGCATCTACCCTATTCACACCTCGAACAATACTAATGCCTTTTGCTTCTATATGGTTTATGATGGCACACTAGGAAGCTTTCCATGTGGATTAGTCAATGTCTGAGATTAAAGGCTAATGGTTTGGGGTTATACTATCCCTTTGAAAATTGGCTAGATGACATCACTTTAGTTTGGGATGCCTAAACAACCTTAAAACCTTCCAAGCACAAATTGTTATGAACAACTATAATCTTGAAAGGCCAACAAAACCCCTGTGTAAGTTTCAACCTCCTAAAGTCATTAAACATTCTAAGTAATAGTTATAAGGGTGCAACCAAAAACAAAAAACCCAAGGGGTAAAAGAAGTGACAAAAAATTGAAACCAAGATTCATTTTTTTAACATCATATAGTTTCAACCTAATTTGCTTGCCATTAGATGGTTATATGTTCATTCTATCACCATCGAATGGCCTCATGTTCATTCAATCGATAACTTTGCATAGTTGGTGACCAAAAAATGTTGTGATCGCCTAATGGCAATCAAATTAATCATAGTTGTCTAATGACAACAAAAAATGGAAAGGGTTAGTAATTCAAATGACACCACATTTGTTTGATGGCAACCAAAAATGGAAAAGGTTAGCAATTGAAATGATACCACATTTATTTAATGGTGAAAAAAAATGGAAAGGGTTAGTAATCAAAATGACACCACAATCTATTTGATGGCGAACAAAAATGGAAAAGGTCAATGATGGAAATGACACCACATCTATTCAATGGTCATTGAAATGTCACCATAGCCATTTGATGGTGACAAAATAATTTCACTAAAAATGTCCTAATCAACTAATCTTTTTTAACTAGACCATACAAGTTACATATTAGTCAATTTTTGTCCCATTTCCTTGAAAACCTAGTGAATTTGGGTAGTTGCAAAACCCATGATTCCATCTTGTGATCTCGAATTATTATTTAGTTTTTTGTGGGAAAGGGACATATAGAAAAATGCCTCAACCTTTCTTGGCCCTCCATGCTTGCACCCCACATTTTGGGTATTGGCCAAATGAATTTGCAAATATCAAAAACTCCATACACAATGTGAAAGTTGACACCTAGACCTCAACATTTTGTGTTGTAATATGAGAATATTTGTTTAATAATTTAGGGGGTTTGTTGATCTTAATTGTTACATATCATGGGTGTTTCCACAATTCTATGCAACATGGGGACATTTGGAATTAACAATGGATGTTGTAATTAAGGTAGCATAAGGAGGTGATATACAAAAGAATATGATTTAATTTTGTGTTGTGCATGTGTGTAGTTGGAGTTTTTCACAACTTTCAAGGTCTTGCACCTTAGTGTTCCTATCATTGCTCACATTATTTCAAGCATTGAAGTTGTGGTTTGTGACGGTTGAAGCATTGGAATACATGTTGCTACCATTATCACATAGAGTTGAAAGAGTTGACGGTTGTTGTCAATGACATGTGGTGAACTGGGAAGGGGATTCATGATATGTGCCCCTATAGATGTAAACAAGTTTGTAATGCCCTCGAAGATGCAGAGTTTTCAATAAGTAGGTGTTATGCACACCTATATGTTTTTAGAGGGTTAACTACTATGTGGATGTCAATTTTATGTGAAAAACCCCCTTGTCTCCTTGGCATGCTAAGAGGTGCCTTGAGGGTGAATGTTTGGAATGTGGAATCACCACTTTTAAGGTCTATCCATGGGGGCTCCAATCTAATAAATTGATTAAATGGAAAAATATTGAGTATGAGGTTGTTGGGAAAATAGATGAGGGGAGATACAAGAAAGTTAAAAAACTATAATAACATTTGACATTGTTGAGAGAATTATTAGAGTACCCCATGTGTGAAAGAATTTTTGCTTCACAATTATGTCTCAAGATGGCAAGATTTGTGATTCAGAGAATGTCTGGAGAACCTTCCTCCTGAAACAATCCTTTCTTGTGTTGATTTTTTTGAAAACTACACCATAAAAATCCAAAATGAAGTATAGAGTATGCATTAGCATAATTTCCAAGTGACTATTCTAGTACTCATTAACTCAACCTAGTTTCTTACCTCATGACCCAGCTAATTTAGATTTTGGTTTGATCAAGGAATTTCATTACTTTGTTTCAGATGACATAAATCATGATACATTTTTTGTCCATCATGCTTTCATGCTTCATTGGAACCATCTACAAAATCCAAGGGTGCACTCTAAGCAATCACATTGTTTGGAGTGATGGTTGTTCATGCCAATTTAAAAATGCGAGGGTGTGGTATTTTCTGTCACAATATCCTAACCTCATTACTTTTACAAATCATCCAGGGGGGTGCCAATTGATTTGGAACTTCTTTGTTAAGGGTCATGGAAAGGGTGAAGTTGACAAAGTTGGGGCCTCACTAAAATGTGAGGTTCACAAAGAACAAATTAAACTTAACATGAGAAAATTTTAGATTGTAGTTGAAGTAGTAGCCTTTATGAAATCCAAGGCAAACAAATATCATGCTACATACCCAAATGTTAGGTAGCAGATTAACAAGTTTTTTCATGAAGTTACATTGGGGAATGTAGATAGGACAAGGCCATGGGATTGTTCAACAATGAATGGCAATTATTCAAAACACCAAATGTGCTCCTTGTCATCTAAAGATCCCACCCTCTACCAATACCATCAATTGTTTTGTTTTTGAGTAAATTGCATGGATGGTGGCCTTAGCAATGAATAAAGAACACATTCCAAAATGGACATTGACATGATTAAAGGCCAAGAACACTTCAAAGGCGAGGGACTTAATGTACAACAAAGATTGAAGCTGGTTTTGGAGGTGAATGGAATTCTGAGAACCTATGCCCATGTGACAACATGGTTGTACCTACTAGAACAAATGACCCATTTTGGCTAATGCATGCTTGTTGATAAAAAGTGCCCATGTTGTTGTTACTTCCTTCAAAGATGTTGATGGCAACGAATGGATAGAAGGGAACATTGTTGTGCGAGGATTTTGGTACCAACAATTGCAGCCAAGGAATCATTCTTACACTCTTTGTGATGATAAACTTGTTGCCTTTATATTTTCCCATTTGATTTTGGCATCAAAATTTTCTATGCCTCCTACCCTTCATGTTGTGAAGGGAAATTATGCCACATATGAACTCACCCATGATGTAGAAGAGGTTATCCTAGAGGCCTTGGATGCTTTTAAATTGTTGGATTGAAAGTTGATTAACATCAAACTGTGAACAACCATGGATTTTGTGTTTTGTAGACCATATATCTAATGATCTTTGATGACTTCAAATATATTTTATGTTTGAGTTGACTGTTAAGTTTTAATCTTATATTGGTTAATGCATGTAGGTTGTCTAGCCAATAACCAACTTGATTTTTATTGCAGATCATGGAGCCCAACTACAATTTGACCTATAATTTGAACTTTCCAAGCCCATTTTAAACAACAATAACACCTGGATAGTTAGTGAAGTTTTTCATCCTCAGCAAATAAGTGCTTTGTAATTTCCATTACAACCTACAATACTTATATGTTGGAAGTTACTAACTAGTTTTACATTAAATCCAAATGTTCAATTTTTGATTACCCTTGGCTCCTAATACAAAATGAAAATAAGCTTGAATATGCAAAGTTTTAGCATTAATTTTGAAACTAATATAAAAAAATTAAAAATTATTATTTATTTATATTTATGTGGAAAATGAACAACTTGTGGACATATTATTGGATTTCAATAATATATGTAAATCAATTCAATTGGAACTAAAGTGGCAATTGAGGCAAATGTAATTTGGTTGATGATGATTTGTAGCTCTCATAGGGTTGTAGTGTAGCTGGTGACTTATACTTGGAGTTATTGTCCCCACATTCAATTTCTATTTGATTGTGTTGAGCTTGCTCATTATAACTTGGCCACTTTTAATTGAATTCATTACTAGTAGACTTGCATGATCATGTAACAATGCTCCAAGTCTCTCAAAGACATGTTTGTGATCTTTGTTTATGATATGCATTCAACAATTACCTTCATTTAACCTTGAGGTATCCACAATCCATTACTTGCAAAACATTTTAAAATAAAGGAGGTTGTTGGGAGGGTGGTTGGCAGCTTTACGAAATGTGGGAGTAGAGAAATACATGCTAGATTTGCAAAGAGTGGAAAGTATTAAACCTTATTTCCTCTTCTTCCTCACATGTTCTGTTGTAGAAAAGCTTCATGTTTGAAATTGCATATATTACTTCAGACATTTACATTGTACATTTAAACAATCATTACCTATTTTTCCAATTGAGAGGAGTTTTCTTTTTTCCCCTACAATCACATGTTGTTTGTTTTGATCTGAATTTTATAACAAATATGGTCCATAACAGTTGATTTTAAGTTTCCTTTTTAATCCATCATCCACAACTTTTCCATAAACAAACAAGTATATGTTTTTTTTACTTGTTATTAGGACCTAACTTCAATATTGTATAGTGTTCAATTGCCCATTTATATCCACACTCAGAATTTCAAATTTCATTCTTCACTTCTAGCACATAGCCTATATTATTTTCTTGAAACCCAATGATTATGTTCACTTAATTATCAACATTTTCACTTCAACTAATGTAAACAAATTGCATGTACACATACACCATGTATCTAGCATGAACATTGTTTCAAATCAAAATTCAATTAACCTTCATAAACCATGCTCAACTTGCTAAGTGACAAACAAATGTAGAATATATATTTCAAGACTGGGTGACTAGTGAAAGGGAAACAAATTTTTGAAAGTACTCATTTTTGTATTGATCATTTTGCTCATTTGCACACCCAAAATGGATTCCATATTGTTTGTAGAACATCTTTCATCTGTCCAAGCTTAGAAAACTAATTTTGCTCATAGTCCAAAAGAAAATATTAGCCTTCTTAAATTTTGTACATTTTACATGTACATCATTTAGTTTTACTATGAGTTGTAAATGTTGGAGGCAATTTTTGCTTTTTCAACTTCGCCTCATGTACACACAAGTTGCTTATCAATCTTGGTCACAACAAGTTGCTTCTTGTTAGTGTTGCTTGGCTCTAGGATTTTTTTCCACTTCTATGGGTTTTCCCTTTTGTGCTTACTTCTTGTAGGCTCATGCTCTTCTAATTTTGACTCTCCCAATGCAACATTTGTATGAAAAACACTCTCAATGTTAGAATACCTATGCATTCACAAATATGAAAAATTGAATGGATAACAAATTAGGCAAGGTTAGGATTTAACTCACCTTCATTCACATTTGATACACTTGAAATAATTTTCTTAGTTTTTGGCACACCATCATCTTGTGTTGCAACCTTATGTTTTTGGAAGGTGTACCTTGCATGAGCTAAAACTTGCACTACTTTTGACACAAGTTTTGCACAAATTTCTTGGGTGGAGGTATCCTTGGAATCTTCCATAACATGAGTGTGTTCATTGCTCCCTTCTACATAAACAGCCATAGGCATTGAGTGAGACCTACAAAATTATGTAACTAGTAACTTTAGAATTGTTCAATTTTTATTTTTTTGTAGAGATCAAAATTTGTTAATTCCCTCGTACCTATGTTTTTCACATCTTGCATATCAAGCTCTTGAATAATTTTAGATTCATTCTCATTTACATTGATAATCAACTCCATCCCAAAATTTTCCAATAAATTTGTTGGCTTTAAAGGAGGTTGTTTCTCTTCAGATTTTGGGGTAAGATTTACATCCAGATGTTGCTTGAATGGTGATTTAGCCTCATGGCATACACTATTATTCATAATTGGACTTTGGGGTGGTGTCAATAGAACAACTCCATTATTTGAACCCAACCCAAATGGATTGTTGTTTGTCATTTGTACATTATCCCTTCTCATCAAAGGGTTTTCAAAGCATGTTGAACCCAAACTTGTTTGTTGTAATGGGGAAAAAGTATTTGCATCATTACAGATGCATATAATTAATAAACAAATTTCATAAACAAAATGCAACAATAAACAAATGATTGTTTTTGCACATGATGAATCAAGTTCTTTTCATTACCACATGACAATGTGCTTACTTCATTTCCATGACGTAAAAAATGCTTGACATGTATCCAAAACTTGCTTTTCCATTGAAACCAAGTCTAATATTTTACACCAATTTGGAAAACCATTATGATGTAGCTAAAAGCAAAACAAATTGTTGTTCCACGAGCCAACTATTAGAATTACATTAGGATAACCATTTTGATAAAACCAAAAGCATTGTACACCACTTTTTCAATAACTAAGTCCTTACACCGTAAGGAGAACCACTCTGATGTAATGAAAAGTAATGTATATCGGCTTTTCAGCAACCAAGTCCTTACACCATAAGGAAAACCACTCTTATCAAACCAAAAGTAGTATATAATGTTTTTTCAACAACCCAATCCTTACACCATAATAAGGATTGTTTTTTCAACAACCTAGTCCTTACACCAAAAGGAAAACCACTATGATGTAACCAAAATTAATGTATATTTCTTTTTCAACAACCCAATCCTTACACCAAAAGGAAAACCACTATGATGTAACCAAAAATAGTGTATACTGCTTTTTCAGCAACCCAACTTTTACACCATAAGGATAACCACTATGATGTAACCAAAAGCAATGCATATTGTTTTTTTAGCAACCCAACCATTACACCATAAAGAAAACCACCACTAGAAGGAAAGTAGACTTTTTCGATTGGTCCTTGCGACTGTTTTCTAGTCGCAGGCGACATTTACGACTAAAAGTTATGTAGTCGCCTTGGACAAGTCGCAGGCGACAACGGGGTGGACGGAAACTATTCAACGTACAAATACTAGTTCATAACAAAATACGAGTATATGTATGTGGTGCAAGTATTCAACAATTATTTTGGTTATTATTTTCCACCAATGCATAAAGACCACGTGGCATATTGGATATTTGATTTTAAAAAATTTCATGACACCTAATAATACTACCCGTCCGATTCAAGCACTAGGATTATGACACGTGGCTTTTAATATGGTATTTATTGTATTATTAAATAATTGCAATATATATGGACCGTTCGATTTTACTCATAACGATTATGACATGTGGCAATTAGATTTTTATTTTAGTTTTAAATAATGCATTTATTTATAGCTTAGGGTTTAAGTTTAAACCCTAAACCCTAAACTGTGAGATTATGACATGTGGCAATTAGTTTTTTATTTTAGTTTTAAATAATGCATTTATTTACAGCTTAGGGTTTAAGGTTTAGGGTTTAGGTTTAAACCCTAAACCCTAAGCTGTGGGATTATGACATGCGGCAATTAGTTTTTTATTTTAGTTTTAAATAATGCATTTATTTACAGTTTAGGGTTTAGGGTGTGATGTGCCCAGGTTTTAGGGTTTAGGGTTTGTAAACCCTAAACCCTAAACCTGGGTCTGATCAGCTTGCTGCACTATGAAGTGGGCCCACATGACAGTTATGTGGCCAACAAGCTCCAGTACCCAGAATGGAATATGAAATGATGGAGGTTTAGTGTGTGTTAAATTGGCAGCCAGGTCATAAATCTCCACATAATAGGCATTGTCCCCACAAAGCAAGTACCTCCCTCCACCTCTTCCAATTTCCATTGCTGCTAGGTGTCCAGATGCCACATCATCAACATGGCTGAAAGAGAACTTGTCAGCACCATTTCCGATGTATCCAGGTGATTGCCCTTTCAATACAACAACATGAAAACAAGGATGGTATCACCCATGGATGATGGCAAAAGAGTTGAGCTGTAAATGCTTTTACCTCATGAAACCATAGATGGGTTTAATAAGCCAGGGAAGATCTGATAATCTTGACAAAAGAGTCGCCTGCAATGTAAGGGTTTTTTAGGGTTTGGGTCCTCAACATACCATCATCAATAATCAATGCATGACAACTTGGGTCATTTGCAAGCTTGGAAAAACAAAACATTGTAAGTATGTGAACACTGATTAAAGAAAAGAAGCAAAAAAGGAACAAAATTAACTAAAATGATGAGACCCAGTAGTTTGCAGCTCACCTCTGCAGGGTCAAGATGGAGGTCATCTTTCAGAAAAAAATTCACAGCTAGGAGTGGAAGGCTTAGAATGCCCTACACAAAGTACACCATTGCAATTGCTACTGTGTCTGGTGACATTTCAACTCCAAATAGCTGACATCCTTTCTTCTCCAACTTCTGTGCATCATCTCCTCCAATTTTCCTATCACTCTGAGTCACCCTCAAACTGCTACCATCTTCATCAAGCGGTTGTTTCTCACCATCATTGAGGCATTGAGTTGCGTTTGTCAGAGGAAGCTCTGCAGAAAAGATTCACTATCAGCATAAATAATTGGAATCAGCATTTTTCTTCTTTGATGGCAGAAGAGAACATAATTTTGCTTTCACAACATCATCAATAATGACAATTGTACAAAAACCAGCAATGATGCAGCTCACTTGGTCAACCATTGATCCAAAGCATTGGAGCCTCCATGCTTGCTTCTGGCCATATTAGTCAACTATATTTCCTATGTTAAAAGAATGAGAAATTGACCCCATCCAACGTGCAATTAGTAAGTACAATACCAATGAAAAAACAGTCACTCAAGGTTGTCTGAAGACACAACATCAATTCATTGGTTTGTAGCAAACTCAAAGACAGTCACGAACAAACAACTCACCAGTGTCTGAAACTATAGTAGTTTCTTGGGCACAAATGGCCACATAGAGATTCTTGTCTGGAAGCTCCCTTGCTTTCTGCTGAGTTGCTTTTGACACTTGACCCATGATTGGTGTAGCAATTCCAGCTATTGGATAAGTCCACCAACTGCCCTTGCTCCAAGGTGAAACGCCATTCACCAAGATGCAAATTTCAGTCTTATTTCAATTTCAACATGCTTTCAGGTTGAGATCCACTGATAAACCTATGGCTCATGTCTTGAGCGAGGACACAAGATTTGATTTCATCTTTTATCTATTATAAGCTCTCAAGGAAAAATCCAGGCATCTGAAATCAAGCATATCACTGGAAATATCTACAAATGGGTTTAGGGTTTAACAAATGCAAACAAAAGATACCAAATGCTTCCCAATGCTCGTCCATGCTTCCATGCATATTGGAAATGTGACCACATCTGCTTCCCCATCTCTTGGCCTCTGAGTGCTAACTTGATTAGGCTTTGAGTCCATATCCTTAAAACTGCTTGCAACAATCATCAACAATAGAAGATTAAAACACAACATCTTGCACATAAAGCACTGAAGTGCCCACAAAACTCTGATTTTCACATAATCTACTACCCTCAGATTTCTACTCACCCGCAGGAATAACAAAAGCTGCAAAACCAGCATTGGTGGAAGGAGCATGAAAATCATCATCATCCTATTGCTTAGACCCATTGCCTCCTCCCAGATCATCAATATCAATATTCAGTCTAGCAGTCTCATTGTCCACCCTTTCTTCATCTGAGATTTCAACCACCTCAGGTGTTGTGAGCTGCTACTCTTGTACTAGAGTTGTCAGTGCCCATGCAGCAGTATTTGATTGAACCATTGGCTCATTGTCTACATGATAAGAAGCATCATATTGACAACTTGGTGTGTACAACTTCAACTTCTCCACCAACAATGCAGAAATTGGAAAAATTGGCAGTGTTAACCTACAGATTGCAACAGAAAACCCATTCAGTGGAAACTAGCAACAAAATGTTACTGGAAGATTCTTACTCTGTCAACCTATTTGCTTGTGTCTCTGTGTAGTTCTGCTCAAAAGCCCTACCAACAGCCTCTTCATTAATCTCTTGAAACTTCTTCTTATACCCCCTCTGTTTATGCTCCTATGTCCTACTTCCTTCTCAACACATCAATCAACCATTGATGAACCATCAATAACAAGAAAAAATGAATGCTTGAAACATAAGCTAACATCTGGTTTCAGACAAAGAGAAGTTCAGAAGCAAATTACCCACACATCAGTAGAGGCC
>Ga0209208_10000733_pt1 | contig 44115 bp, 40 predicted proteins | sample S1TSphfallax_3_FD_187694 | JGI IMG/M metagenome (GOLD analysis project Ga0209208, IMG submission 187694) | Host-associated microbial communities from peat moss isolated from Minnesota, USA - S1T2_Fd - Sphagnum fallax MG (SPAdes) (version 2) | ecosystem: Host-associated > Plants > Peat moss >...
CCCTCCTCCTCTTTTCCCTTTCCTCCTATACCATTGTTTTTTCATTTCCTCTTTCTCTCCCTTTGCTTTTGTATCTTGGTCATCCAAGAATGCATTAACAATAGCAATAGTGAGAAACATTGTTCCCATCACCATGATTGGGAACTTGGATCTCCTTGGCTTGGTTGTCGTTAACATGCAACAAGAGGAGGGGCAAGGAGGGCATGCCTCCTTATCATTGCCATCATCGTTGATGTGGTTAAACATTGACAATAGTAGTTATAGTAGCAAACAAAAAAAAAAGGAGAGGGGGAGGGGCGGGGGGTTTGGTAGGCTCCAACACCATCATTAAGAGTTTAAACCTTTTTTTCGAGCTTTCTAGGTTCATGATCAATAAAAGGTTCACAAGGTTTGAACTTAGTTTGGAACAAGATGTCATTTGAGGAAGCCCAATTTAGACCCCGTTTTTTTTCCCTCCTTTTTTTCAAATTTTTGAACCTAGAAGCAGGTTCAACACCAATCCAAACTTGTGATGTGTTTTTAAAAAAAATGGAATTTTGGGTTTTTTCTTATAATGTTTTTAAAAAAAATCATCTGCATGAAATGGTTTTCTTCCATAATTTTGATGTAATTTTGGTCCTCTCACATTTTTCATTTGTGTTGGTAGTTGAACATTAGGCTAATTAGTGTGTAGGTAGGTTGGTTAATGGATAACTTACCTAAGACCATACATCAAACATTTAGACTGTTAAGATCGGACAAGTTTTGCACACATTCAAAAATAAATTCCAAAATAGAAATTTAAATTAATTAAAAATTTCAAATTTATTGGGATATTTTCCAAAAATCCATATTTTCCACATATGGAATCTAATTGAAGTTTGGTTTACACTAGTTAAATTTTTGAAATGAAGGCTACATGCATGTGAAGTTGTAGAGATTTTGGAATAAAAAAATTTGGGAGTCCAAAGTTTAACTTTCTAATTTAAATTAATTTCCATTTATTCTTTGCCAATTCACATTTCACCTTTACAAAGGTGGAATCAGGTGTCATCTATGCTATTGAATCTCCAAGGAGGAAACTACATGTGTCCAACATGTTTTAGGTTGTTTAAAGACAAAAAAATTTGGAGGTTTTTTCATAGGTGTGGAAAGGTGGTGTGCATAGGTTAAATTTGTCAAGTTTTCAATACGAATTTATTGTATTGGTAAGTGCCCACTCTTGTAATTTCTTGTATAAAAGTTTCATATACCTTGAAGCCGAGCTTATCATTCTATAATAAAATTCTGAAACATAAGTTCCAAGTACCATGTAGATAATTTACATTTCATGACACATTCTTGGGACACCAATTATTGCATTGAAGGATTTACAGGTCACATTTACTTTTTGCATTCTTGTTGAACAAGGTTAGGAATTAGTGGGAAAGGTTAGATTGTCATGATGTTGGTGTTCATATGGGGGGATTATTCATTTTCAAAAATAGGTTCACCTTCAAGTTTTATCACCACACCGTTGTTGTGGGACATGGAAAACATTTATGGAGCCACCAAGGGACCCCATTGGTATTTGGGCCAATTAGCACCATTGAGTTGGATGATTTTATCCAAGAGTTTGACAATTCGTGTGATATGCAACAAATGCGTAATCCAAAACTTTTTACACTTTTCATAACATGGAAGGTTTGTTTTAACATTTGGAAGCCACCTATGGATGATTACTAGGAGTTTAAATGTGCCCATAATGCTCATATTGAAGAGTGGTGACTATACCGTTCACCCAACGATGTGTCTATTATCGAAAGTACATGGTTCGAATTCCTACTTCAATTTCAAATGCAACTATGACAACTTCTAATAACAATTTGACAATTGGGAATGAAAGTCCTAGTGGTAATGGAACCATTGAAGGTAGTGGTATTAGCCTTTCCATTAACACATGGGTTCTATTGTTGATATTTAACTTGGTTGTGGAATTCTTTCAAACATTGTGAAGGAATTACCATGGGTCTAGACATAAAAACAATGGAGTTTATAAGAGTTTTGGCATAAGCCATATGAGAACGTATGAAAGTCCTATGTGCATATGTGTAGGTTGAGTACAATGATGCAAAGTGTTATGGAAGCCCAATTGGTCAAATCATGGTATGGGATTTTAAACAAGGAGCTTAGGCATTGCATGTTGAATGTGATGTTAACGTCACTTGCACAACTAAAATTGGCAAATGTGTTCCAATTATTTGAAATGCAAATTGAACTAAACATGGTGGAAGAATGTGTGATGGATTTTGGGTTTGCCAAGGATAACCCAAGGAATTCATCAACACCAACATGGCTAATCTAATAAAACCCCACCCCAAAAGACCAAAGAAGCCAAATCAAAACAAGGTGGTTTAACATCATATTCAACTGAACAAGGGGGAGAAGGCAAGTGTTGGAGATGTGGTGGGTTTCGTCGAAAAAATGATTACTTTAATCCATTGTAGGCCACCACCTTTAACCTTAATCCCAACTAATCACCTTATCATAATGATATTATGGGCATGATGCAAATCATTACTTCACATTACATCCATTATGACAAGGCTAGTCACAAACCATTAATGCTAGTAAAAGTCAAGGTCTTGGGAAAGGTCAAAAAAGGAAAATGTGGCCAACAAAAGGTTGGCTATCAAACTAGCCTTAAGCCAATCTAACACCATGGAGGCTAAAGTTGCGTGGTTATAAACCTTAATTATGAATATAACAACCTAGGTGAAATCCAATGCATTTGGTTTGAGGAAGGTAAAGGATTGAAAGTACACATTATATTTTAATTGAGATGTTGACCCAAGCTATTTTTGTGGAACCGAATTTCAAGTTCAATGGCCCTAGACAAGGTTATATCAAGTGTTTTAAGAAACCATGATGATGGGGGTTAGTTTAAGGTTTTTGAATTAGTTGAGATGTTTTTTATAGGCACACCAATGATAAGAGAAAATGTTTGATTTGAACATTAGACCTTCAAGGTGCTATTGAAAGGTTGGACCTTCAACACAATGAAGTTTAGTGCCAAGTTCATCTTCCTTGTCATTTGTGTTGACATACACATTTCCTAACCCTATGAGGCATTGACTTTCAATGGTGTGTTGGGTACGTCAAGTAGGGCACCTAGTTCTATTCTTAGAACCAAAACACCAAGTAGTTTATTGGGCAACAAGGGTGGTGTACTAGGCACCTTTGTTTTTTATTGAAACAATTGCCATTTAGGGTATTCAACTAGTAGTCATGTTTTGTTTAACAACCATTTTATGTGAGTGTGGGAAAACATTAAGGATGGTGGTTATGTCAAAAGATTCAAAAAATGACTAAGTTTCCTCAGCAAATTCCTAAGGTTAATTGGACAAAAATATCCAATGTTCATTTAGAATCTTGGCATGGTGTTGTGGCCAAGCTTTAAAACCTTCTTGCACATCCCACCATTGACCAAACATGAGTCTTTCCCAGTGTGTTGGTGGTGCATAATGGGGATGAAATTTTTTAATTTAGGGGGTGTTGGCATGTTGATACCAACCCCATAAGGTTGTATTGGACTTAGATGTTCAACCTTTGATGTTGGGCAAGGTTGTGATAGATGGTCTTGGATTGACCAACATTCATTTTGAGCCATGCCCATACAAATTTTAACATCTATTTGTGGATTAAAATAGGCTTGAAGGTTAACCGAACAGAAAATTGTGATCCATGTTAATCCCAATAAACTAACAAATTATACCATAGTGTGAACCCAAACAAAGATTGCACATGTTATGCCTTATGAAATAGGTTGGAGGAATGGCATTGTACCTGTTAATGGGGTGCAAACATAATCAAATGAACCAATGATGACAAAGGATTCAACTACAAATGGGCCTTTTTTGAACATTTTGATTTTTTCATAGAAAGGAATTTTTGAAAGTTTTTTTTGCAACATGTTTTTAAAAATATTTACAATTCACCCAATAAATTTCATTACTAGTGTTAATTTTTTAAAAATAAATATGAATTTTCTAAAAGTGTACAAATTTAGCAAGGTTTTACATTTTGTTTTGAAAAATGATCATAATTTCAAATCATGTTAAAATATGATAACTATTTTCAGCTTTAGTTTTTTGTATCATATGCTATAATGTTTTTATAAAATTATATTTTGAATTTCTAAAAATGTAAAGTACCACAATTTTAAAATTATGGATGTTTTTCATATGTTGATAATAGGTTATCTTCATTTCAAAAAAAATCTCAAGATTTTTTTTTAATAAAAAGTCCTTAACTATATGCTTTATAAAATTCATTGTTGGGGTGATAAAGTTCAAAAGTTCTTTATTAAAACCAAAATTCAATTTATTAAATTATGTTTATTGGAATTGTACAACACTCATATAAATCATTTAACACAAATATCCTTGATCAACATGACATTAAAGTGGCGTTACGTAAATATGTTTGAAAAGATTGATAGTTCTTTGGTTGTCAAACATGGTTTTTGGCTTGTTTGATTGTGATCACACCTAATGATTATTTTGGATTTCTTAAAAAAAATAGCATCTTACTAATCAATATGGCAAGGTGCATATTTTATACATACTTACTACTTGTTTTCTACTTGAAGACATGAAAAAAAAGTCTTTTAAACTTCTAACCTTCCTTCAAAATTTCAAAACAAATAAAACTTTAAATTTTTTTCATGGGCATCTTTTGCCTCCTTTTAGTTTCTCAAAGCAATTTGTGTCATATCATTCGGACTTTAAAAAGTACCCCAAAGTATCCCCAAAAATTACATCACTTTTTAGGGGTTAGGGATGATTTAGTTATGATAACAAATTCCATTAACCAAATTTTTAAAAAAAAATGTTCACTACATCGATATTGAGGTGTTTGAAAAAAAATTCAAATACTTGCAAAACCATTTCACCTATTTTTGAGTATTTAAACTTTATTTTTCAAATCGCCACAAATCTTAGGTTCAATTCAAGTGCTTGCTTGTAATTTAAAAAACATGATTATAACAATTCAACTTTTGAAATCCATGCAAACAAGAGTGAAGAAAAAATGTACCCAAAAAAAAAATTATCCCCATAAAAATATCATCTACTTGATAGTCTTTTTTATTTAAAGACCTTAGTATTTTGTTGCTTATGCTACTTTTTGTGTATACCATGTTTTCACTCAACAAACAAGAATTACCTAGAAAGCTTCATTGCCAATGAGATATATTGGGTGACAAGTAGGAAAGTTGAACAAGTCCATAATGTTAGTTGGATTTTTAGTCCTTTCACATGGGTTTGTGTTATTGGAAGGTAACTTCCACATTCAAGATGAACCTACGAGTGGTGAATTGGTGATGTTAAGGTCATAGGGATTCCCATTCATTTTAGCATGGCTAGGCCAAGGTTTTTCATAGGTTGGCATTAAGCAAAGACTTTCAAACTCAATATCAAGATTATTTTAGGAGTTTATTCAGATTTTATGGTATTTACAAACCACCCATATGCACCTTTGTGCATGCTTGTTGGAAAATTTCCCACCATTGGAAGGTTATTGACCAATTGTATTGATGAGATGATAATAGATGTGGGTTTGGATCAGTAAGTTGGTGTTGGTGGATGTTATTGTAATTGGTTCATGAGCCATTTGTTCTAATGGATTTGGACTAACCTAACACCACCAAACTTGATCCAATGAACATAAAAGCTCATCTTTAGGTCACCCACATGCTTGTTGGATGACATATTGGGTGTAGGTCGACATTCATGTGTGGTTCATCATGATGACCATCCACCTTTGGTTATGGTCAATAGGATTGGCTAGTTTCCACATTGAGCCTTCCTTACATTTTTGAATTTATTTTGGTGTCATGCATTTCAAGTTGGTTGAAGACAAAAATTGTCTTCAAGACATTGTTGTGAAATGTATTGAAATGCAAGATTTACATGCAATTTTTTCAATTCAAATATTTTAAAATAAATTTAATAATTTTTTTTGTTTAGATTTTGCAAAACCTTTGAGAATGAAGTTTAAATTCATTTGGACATAATATGAAAAATATATTCTAATTAAAATTGGGTGTTGGAAAAGGTTTAGTTGCATTTCAATTTAAAACTAAGGTGCAAGTAAAAGGTTTAACTCATATGTTTTGTCTTTGGATTTCATTTCACAAGCTATATAAAGAACAAGTCTTCCCTTGACTTATCACATTGAAATGTATATGTTAATTTGGGATGAGTGAAAAAACACTTAACCTTGAATGCCAAATGCAAAGTAAATGAATTTTTTTTTTTGGCTATTCATTCCATTTAATTTTTCCTTTCCTACCTATGTAAATAAGTTTGAATGTTTTGAAACTTTCAATTTAAAAGAGAAAGAAAAAATAAAATAATTTGGATTAGATAATTAAAATATTCAAAATATTTTCGTTATTTAATAATAATAATAATAAATTTATTAAAGTAATAGGGTGAAAGCATGAAAAAAGGATTTAGTTGCACCAAGGTCAAAGTCCTTTCCAAGGATTGCATTTTTCACACAATTTTTCAAACGGGATATCAAATATGAGGCCAAATATGACATATACATGATAAAAACTCAATTGTTTTTGCAACAAACCTTACATTATAGTCAAATCTACAACTTTATTTTGAACCATGATCACAAATTCAAAACTATAATAATGTTTAAGGACATTTGAGTATTGAAATCTAAAAAGGCATATGTATTTTTATTTTCTGAATGTTTTGGACACATGGATCCTTTTTTGTGGAATATATTGAAGTTCACAAAAAAAATTGAAACAAAAAACCACTTTTCCACATGTGTTTTTTGAGTGCTTTAAACATTAAAAAGACTCTCAAAACATGGTGAATTTTCATGAAAATCTTGTAGTTACAACTTTGAAAGTATAAGAACTCATTTAAACTTTTTAACAATTTTTTTGATATATAGTATTCCCATGGTGATTTTTCAAAAAATCAATATATATATATACACACACACACTACTTCATTCCTTTTTTTTCTACTTTCAGCCAATATATATATATATATATATAGTTGTAAAAAAATGTCATAATGATTATGATAGTCGAAGATCCAATGACAATGGCAAATTTGCTATTATGATAAAAAATATGTCTAATGGTTTTTGCAACAAGTTTGTGTGCACTATAGTCATGGTAGTTGTAAATTTCCTTAATGACTACGAATGTAGTCATATCTATAGTCATATTATCCACATTTTAACATAGTGGGACAATGGTTGGGGAGAAGGTGGGTTTGGGGTAATGATAGGATCAAAGAGAAGACATTCCCAAGGGAGAAGATGTGTTTTTTGAGGGTAGACAATGACAGAGGAGAATGTGAGCCCATGGAAAAGGTGGTCCTCTGGGAAAAGATGGGTTGGGGAGAACATGTGTCCTTGGAAAGAAAATGAGGTTGGGAAGAGGATGTGGCTCAAAGATGAAGATGGGCTCGGGGACAATTTCCCATGGAAGAGATGGGCCATGAAGAAGATGGGCCTAGGATAGGGTGATCCTTGGGAGCTTGGGAAAGGGATTTGGAATGATGGGCAGATAGGAAAAAAATTGTCTTTGGAGAAGCTGAGGCCAGGTTGAGTTTTGGTGAACAAGCCAAAGGAAGCAATGGAAAGGCTTTGAGAGGGTGGGGGGTCTAATCAAGTCCAATTAATCAAGGCGGGCCTGGTAAATGACAAAGTTTGGATTGTCAGGGTTTGCAACCTTGACTGTCAAGGCGCATTGCAAATCACATTGTATTACATAGAGAGTGAGTTTTGGTGATGAATAAAGAGGCCAGCTATCTTAGAAGCCATTTGGCGATTTTGCACCAAAAAAAAAACAACCCAATTCACTTGTTGTTGTGTGACGGTGGCAAGACCCATTTCATTGCATGAGCAAAATCTGGCGATATTTGGCCAAAACAGCAAACTAGCCAGTTCTCGCTAGAGTCTCAGTATGGACATTCAACTATCCTAGGGGGCCGTGCAGTTATAGTGTTTAGGGAATCATGGACCCTAAGCTTCACTTTTCGCATCACTGATTTGGCTTAATTCTTTGTCAGGTAAAGGTCACGCGAGTGCGCGTGGGTCCCCACAATTGATACACGCGTAGACGACCAGCAAAAAACTTTGTCTACATATTTTGTTGCCAGCTGCGTCAAGATAAGCTTTACGGGTACTGTGTTACCCTAGACATCACGTACTACCCATATGCACGATTCGGAAATAAAAAGAGACAAGGTTGCAGACAAATTTCAAGTCTCGCAACTCACCTGCCCAGCACTTGATCAGTAGCAGCTCCCTTCTCCACCTAGTGCAGATTGTTAGCTCTTTCATTACTCCTATTTTAATATTTCTGAACCCAAGGTTGATCAGCAGCTAGTTACCATGGGATCACGTTACAACCAAATGGAGGCTGTGCTCTGGGTTGCATGCAAATCAAATCAGTGAGTGCGGCCGACCCTGATCCATTGGTCGACAATCCACTTAATCTCACTAGCTTCACTCTTCGTGATATCTTTCATAATGGCGATGTCTCTTCAGGTCCTGGAGGTGTCCGTGCTGCTGTGAACACACAAAACTTTCCTGGCACCACGTACGTATGACATCTCCATGCACACTGATTTGTAGATCCCTCTACTAGTGTTGTACATGTCTAAGGGTCTCTTTTCACTAGGCTGCTGTCGACACAGTGGCACACTGATGTAGGCCTATTGTGTATCAATCCCACTGTGTGAATTAGTACTAATGGGTGCTTGCTCTGTCGGTATATTTATGTGTATCTGTAGGTCTGAAGGCATAACCGTGGTGAGATTTGAGATGGTACCGTGTGGAGTGAATGTGCCACACACACATCCACGAGCAACTGAACTGCTCTAGCTCATCAGCGGCGGCCCACTCCAAGTGGGCTTCATCGACAGGTTAAGTGAATAATATTGCGGTTGTTAAAACTTTTGATAAGCTCTTACAACCATTAACACAATGTCCAATTGTGCATGTCCTACAAGAGAATGTGCTTTTTTTCACACAAATTAAGGCCAGGGCTCATGGCCCATGTGTGTGAGATGAACTTTCTAGTTTCATCTATTATTGTAAGGTACAATATGTGATGTTTATTGCACGGCATATAAATTACATTAGCAGCGACCTTTTGTGTGATAAGAACCATCGATGTAATATCCATGTAGGGCTTCACCCAGGAGAGCTTACATTCTGAAACCTACTTGCATTCACTTGGTTGCAGGAAATGCGCATCTTGACATAATCCGCCCAGGAGATTCCACATTATTTCCAAGAGAGTTACTTCATTTTGAAATCAATTTGGGCAGGCAAAATGCCACATACATCTCAGCTCTCAACAGCCAGAACCCTGGAACACTGGTACATAATTTATCCAGCCCTGCACAGTCATGACCACCTTGTGTACTGCAAGTTATGGGTCGGGAGCTGGCGACTAGATTAGAAACAAATTCTTACATTCCATGGGCTGATGATACCTATTCCAAGTTCAATCCCATAAATTGTGTAAAAGAATCTAAATTGCTAGAAATTTGCAGGCAACAATTCCACTCCGGAATGCCATTGATCAGATGCATTCAATGTCTTCAATCTGATCAACAAGTTGTGTGGATGTGATGTACAGAATTTCATCCATTTTGCATGATATTCATAATATTTAGCATATCAAAATTATGGTGTATTGTTTTGTTCCTATAAAATAAAGCATTCAAATATTAACCAAAGACTCCTTTTGAGTCCTTAAAGTTGTTTTAGAGTCCTTGTTTTAACTTGCTGTTTTTTCTTTTAAAGGACTCAAAAGGAAATATATTAGTTTCTCCAATATATGGGCTTCAATTTTTTTCACAATAAATACATGCTTAGATCTATGGTTATACATGTTCATTTAAGTGGACTGGACCAAACAAAAAAAAATTTGATAGGACTTCAAAAGGGGAAAAAATAGTCCTTTTGAGGGCTGCAAGGAAAAGGGCCCCCTATTTTGGACATTTTTCACAATCCTTTATGTTCATGGGGGTGTAGAATTGGCAACCCCATGTGTTGGTGACATGTGCAAAAATTTATGATGAAAAACATGGATGAATGTGTTCATTTCAACCCCTCCTCAAGGGTTTTTAACTTTTCCAAATAACATTCTTGATATAAAATGAAAAAAGTCATCCAAATTGCCCCCTTGCAAGTTTCCTGCCTATTTTTGCTGCTCATGATTTTTTTCTCCTTAATCTAAACTGTTGGTTGGTGATGAAATATGCATCATTTGTAGATACAATCTTAGTCCTTCTGGTTTCTTCCTGGATTGCATCCTAGTTGTTCAATTTTGATGCAATTCAAGTCATCGATATGATTTTTTTTAAAATTACATCCTAGTTGTCCAATGGTGATGAAATGTAAGCCATTGATTTCAATCTTGTACTCTTGGCTGTGGGGTTATTTTGTCTTTCTCATTTAGTTGTTTTTTCATGTTTGCTTGCTTCAAAGCTTGGCAATGGCATTTGCCTGTACATAGTTCATCCATTTTTAGTTGGGTTCTAGTGAAATTATGATGTTTCAAGGTTTGTGAAGATCTTGCCAATGTTGCAAACTTATAAAAATTTCATGCTTAGAACATTTGACTATGGCATTCCATTTGCATGGCTCCAAGTTTGCTATTAGGGTTTTGTGGAGTTCTGGCTGATTGTGTTTGCCAATGTTATGCAAGTATTAGGTAAGTCTCAAAGAAGTGTTATTGCAAATTTTGTAGAAGTTTCTCAAGTTTAGTTTTCTATGAGATCCCTTATGGTGATGGGCTAAAGTATTGATGGATTCTAAATTTTTTAAATTGTTAACCCAAATTTTTGTTTTGTATATAGTAAGCAATTGTTACCAACTGGTAATCAAGCATGCATTATCATTTTGAAAACCTATTAAGTTTTTATTAGGCAATAAGTAATCAATATATTAAGTTTTGAACCTATAACAAGTTTGTTAAGTAATTGATTGGTAATAGATTTGTTAACATAACCCATTGTTGAGATAATAGGTTTAAAATCAACTTGAACGATTAATAGTTGCTATAGTTTAATTTTGAAATTAGTTAATAGTTGTATTGGTTAGTGACTATTTAAATCAAAGGACATTTTTCTTAGACACCACTATGAATCAATTTTTTTGATGCCAATTATTGATGGTCTACCATGTGTCAAGATGTTCATACATTTTGTGAAACTTGTGACTTGTGCCAAATAACAATAACCTATTGGCACAAAATATGGCTAAATTGATCACTATTTTGCCTAAAGAACCAAGTTTCAAAAATTGGGATTAAACTTCAATGGACCCATCAAACAAATAGGTACATTTTAATTGGTATTAATTATGTCACTAAATGGGTGGAGGTGAAAGCTTTGCCCCCTAACACAATTGTTTTTACTACAAAGTTATGATACAATCACATTTTCACTTGATTTGGTTGTCCATTTACCATCATAATCAATCAAGATACCCATTTCATTAACAAAGTTATTTGTTATTCAACTGACCATTTTATCCTAAGACATACTAGCTCTATTGTCTATTATCCATGGAAAAATCGATAAGTTGAGTCCATTAACAAAAAATTTGGAACATTATTCACAAAACTAGTGAATGAAAACTAGACTGACTAGGATGAACATATGTCCACAATTTTATTCTCTTATAGAACTTCTTTCAAGGTTGGAACTGGTCACATTCCATTTCAATTTGTTCACGAATTGCACCCATTATTACCTACAAAGTACTTGTTACCATCCAAACGAAGACAAAAACCATGATCCAACACATGTTAGAGTTCTAATTAGTAAAATGTCAAAACTAAAAAAACTTGAAGAGAACCGGTTAATAACACAAGACTTGGTAGCTTTTAAGCAGTGAAGCTTGTCATTATGGTCTCAAAATTGGTACATTGAAACCAAATATCAATTTGGAGATTATGTTGTATGGTTTCCAAGGGCTATCAATGCACATTCCTTTAAGTTTCAAAGGTGATGGTTTGGACCCTATAAGATTAAATAATGTTTACCATTCGAGTAACAATGTTACCATCAGAACCGGTTCAGAAGGGACAACTATAGAGTACTTGTAAAATTTTGTCCTATCAAAACAGACTCTGGCTTGTAGGAATTGTGTTTTCAATGGAATGGAATTATGTCTTTTGTGATCCCACCTCCTCTTGAGCCAAAAGTTCATGTATGAATGAACTGATTTCGTTTGCTTTCTTGTCATAAGATTTTGTTTTACTCAACATTTGAAGCTCTTTTCTAGTGCGTCATGCTAGTCGTGGAGGCAAAAGTTTAATGTTATTGATGTTGCTCGAAGTCTTTGGGTTTTGTTTTGTTCTTGGCTAATTGGGAAATTGATTTCTGTTGGAAATTTGGAGGTTTAAACATTGAATTCATGAGAGAGTTTCATATATATATATGTATATCTTTCAAACTTGAATATTCATCCAATTCTTCTTGGTTTTTGAGTTGGGTGATTTGGACCAATTTTATTACATTTCTCATCTGTGATTTTGTGAATATTTTCAAGCATTTTGTAAACATCTTAATGATGATATTATACAAAATAACATTTACAATTTAACCAACATGACTCACAAGAGTTGGTAAACGTGTGGTTGTAGGTGTGAATTGAATAAGCAAAAACTAGAGTCCCTTCTGCTTCAAGAGATGTGACAGAAACTCAAAATCCATGATTAAATGAAGCTGTGCCTTCAGTGCCTCCTGTTCCTGCATGTCATGCCCTGCAAGTTTGAGCTGCTCATTATATCTTTTTCTTACATTGGATTGCTTGTCCACCAACTGTGTGAGCTGCCCCCTGAATGATCATGTTTTGGTCACTTTTTATTGGTGCTTGTCCTTGCCTCCTGTTCTCTTCATTTTTCTTTCCATCTTCATCCTCTTCAGAGCTCCCCTCAGCATGTCCAGCAAAAAAAAAAAGCCATTCTCTGTGATTCTGTGCATACTAGGTCCCTGGACTGTGAACTGGCAACGAGACTTGTCCTTGCTCTGCATCCTTGTCCTTATTTATGAATTCCAGATCTTGACTGACTCACTAATTTAATTCAACTGGTTGTCTAAATTCAGTCCTGGTCTGAAACAAAGAGAGCTTCAATAAAGGTTAACTCAAAACCATTCATATGTTGTTGATGTCTGCAGTAGCCTCACATGCTAGTCTGAAGACCTGCAAATACCCATTCAATAGTTTCTCATTCAGGATATCCTTGTGGTGAAGTATTGGAAAGTTGAACAGTCAAAACCAGCTAGTCAATGAAAGGCCTATTTCTCATCCTCTACATTATTGACCTGCAAGAACTCCTTATGGATACATCTGATGTTCCTTCTGTGACACATGCACAGATTCACAGACTACAAAAACTTAGGGCTAGATTCCATCCTGGTTCTTGAAGAAATTTCATTCCACTAAATTCAAACCTGGAAAGCAATAAGGTTCTAGCAAGCGATGCATAATACCTCTGTATTCATGACCATCAACACAGTTACAACAAAGTGAATTTTGATGGCTCCATTGGCAAAGCCATCCCTGCAGGAAGAGTTATTGGCACTGATAGAAAACCTTGTGTTCTACCCCCTAATGGCTGCACATCTACCAAGGCTTAAGGGTTGAGTTTATGATTCCATTTGCTGAGGCTCCAAACCGCCATGCCTGCAACAAGGCAGAGGACACATCGAGTAGTTGATTAGAACAGAAGTGCATAGCAACTTTGCTGATTGACTCTATGTTCAAGAAAGTTCTACAACAAAGGTCCTGATATGGCTTGATTGTGTTGGGTTACTCAGTCCACTAAATTTGCTTTAGAGTTCAAGATTTGCACCATCAATTTCCATTTTCCAATTTCACAACATTCTCTTTGGCAAAGCAAGCACAGATGACACTTCACCTAATTGACCATTACAAAGGTCAAACCCAGGATGCTCCTCTTGCCCTGAACAAAGGAACTGATCTGATACATATTGCATAAATCAAGTGCCAGAAAGAGTGAAAGAACCATGATTCATTAGACAACAATTAATGCACCAAAATCTCAATATCAAGACTGCACTAAGTGGAATCAACTATCAACCTGTCTATTTGACATAATAGAGTCAACGAACACACACTGTCTTGTTGGATTCCGGTGCCCCTCTCTTTACAATAGAGTTGGAGATCCTCTAACGCAGAGATGAAACCCCTCTTCATGAATTAGACCCATTCTCCTGTGCAATGTGGAAACCCTCCACTTTCCTCACAACCTCATCAACACCAACCCTAATCTGCTTCACATCACCATTGCCAAAACTGCCCACTTCAAACTCATCTGTGCCTGACACTGTGCACCAAATCCGAATAGTTCCATCCTCTGAGCCTGATGCATATGACTCTCCACCTGGAGAAAACCGCACACAATGGACAGGGCCATGGTGGCCTTTGTTGCATTCTGCAAGACCACCATTCAATACATTGGGTCCATGTGAGTCAATAGAATGGTGATATACTTTAAAAAGCAGAAGGTTTCAATGCATGAACAAACATGTTCATAACTCCCCTGGATAGGAGTTCAAGCCTCTATGCTGTCTGCTTGAAAGAGGGCACTCTTTAAAACATTCGGTACACTTTGCAAACAAATTGAAGGCACAGTCCTCTCAAACAAACAACAAGAAATATGCATAACATGTCTATACAGTCTCATGTGTCAATCATTCTTCACAGAGAATAGCCCAACAATACAGAGAATGAGCGCATAGAAAGCTCACCGATTTCATCTCCTGTGGTGGAGTCAAAGAGGCGAACCCACATATCATCACCACCTGCAATGAACTTGCTGCGAGAAGGGAACAGTGATGCTGACTCCAAAGGCATGGGCATTGTGTAGCTATTCACCAAACCAAAGCTGCCCATGCACAAACAACTGATTCTTGTTCACTTTCTACTAACTACAGATTTACAGAAGTTCCAGGATTACTTGTCTCATGCCATACATAAAGGCTACTGCAGTTTAAGATGATCCACAGAACTTCAAATTTTTCAGGAATTGAATGACTCACTGATGGGCATCCCAGAACTTGACAGTCTTTCCATCTGCTGTTGTGACATAATTACCATCCCGGCTAACCTCCACACTTGTGCAAGGTAATTTGGTCTCCAAGGTTCGCACAATTGCCTTTGTTCTCACATCCCATACTCTGACATTCCAACAAAATATATAAGTCAAGTGAATCTTCAGGTAATGCCGCATTAGATTTTAAGCAAAGCTCCCTCTCCATTTGCCATGCACAATTTGGAACTTATTAACTTGACAAGAGTGTCAAAGGTAGTTGAATTTCCTCAAAGTCAAAAAACTTTGGACCCAAGAACAGAAATTGGTTAACCTCATGGGACAAATAAATCTGACAATTTGAACCCCAAGATGAAGACCAGCAGCGTAGGGAACTCTGTGGAATGAAGCAAAACTGGATGCTTCAGTGCCCGCACCTGACCCCTCCAATGTCATTGGAAGAGCTCAATATGGTCTGGTCACCGTGATGCCATAGAGCTGCCCTAATTGGTGTACCCAAGGAACCCTCAAGGAGAGTTGGAGGTGCATCTGGGCGATTCAGATCAAATATACGGAGTACTTTCTCCAAACCACCTGTTAGCAAATGTGTTGTACTCTGTATCCCATGGGTAACAACCCAAAAAACTTCTCAGTACTCCCCTTCACAACACTGTACAACCTTTCTTACAGCTCAGGCATGGAGATTCAAATGCAAGATGTCAGGCAAATGCCAACAGCCTTGTTCCCCGTTGGAGTCCCAAAATCATGATAGGGAGAAGGAGAACCTCAGAAAAAGCACAAGTTCGGACAATATGCTTGTGCTCAAAGGAGTGAAGTTCATCCCCTGTAAAAGCATCCCAGACCCGCCTGTTCACAGCCCCTCAGCCATTCCAACAGTTCAGCTGATTAACTTGTTGCCTAAGGACCACAGACACCAACCAGTCTCTTCTGGACCTAAAATTCAGCCAGGCATTCAGTGAGCACAATTATCTCAGGGAAAAAAATATTGACATGTGCTGCAGGACTGGGAAATCTGAAATGAGACAAGATTCAAACTCCCATCAGCTGACTGGGGCATCAAATGGTGGTAGCCTGGCAGAAGAATTAAGAGAAAAAATGTATGAGAGAGAGAGCCTGCATACGCGCTGAAGTCTGCAGAAGCTGTAGCAGCATGGAGTGCTGGAGTATCAAGACATTAGAGGACAAAAATGCTCGTCAAGACATATAAAAAGTGCCAAATTCTTGGCATTGTAGCAGAGTTTGTATGTCATTGCAAAAGCTGAAGTATTTGGAAAATTTGTGAAATTGGACTCAAGCTTTCCTTCATTGGGCATCAAGAAGCTAAAAACCAGTTGAAGAGAAAAACTAATCTTCTAATGCTACTAGCTTAGCTAACAATATCTCATTGCATGTAGTTGTAAATATGATTTCAACATGAAATTAACACAATGCATATGAATGAAGTATATAGTTAAACTATATGTTTTGATTGTATTTTTTTTTTGCAACTAGTTATCACAATTTGGAACTTGTTTAATACCCAATTACACATTGGCACATGACATAATTTGTGTATTTTCAAAAAATGAAAATGAAAATTTAAAATTTAAATCTCCATTATTCATTATGGATGTTTTAATATTGATACACGTGGTCAAATCAATTTTTGCCATGTGGCATAATTTGTGCATTCTTAAAATAAATAAAAATAACAGTTTTGCATTATGATTTTTCATTTTAAATGGTTTATATTGTGACATGTGACAAAATCAAAAGTTCCCACATGGCATAATTTTTACATTTTAAAAAAAAAAAATCTTTTCAGTATGATGGTTCATTTTAAATGGTTTTATATTATAACATGTGACACAATCAAAAGTTACTATGTAGCATATGAATTGAATTTTGATAAAATAAAAAATACCTATTTATCTAGGCTACATACCTACCTTCTAAGATTATGTATCTATTTACTTACTACCTATCTAAGTAAAAAACATAAAACCTTAGGTAGGCAAATAAGTAAGAAGGTATAATTGTAAAAGGGTAGATGAGTTAAAGAGTAACCATGTAAATATTTTAAAATGATTTTATGTTTTGCAATTAGGAATAAACTTTTTTGAATTCTTCTCAATTTGACTTAAGTATTTTAATGTGAGAAAACAAAAAAAGACACTTTCTTTATATAATTTATGAAATGAGATTCAAGGGCAAAACATATGAGTTAAAAATCTTTTAGTTGCACTTTAGTTGCAAATTGGGTTGCAATTACAAAATGATTTCCTCATATGCTTTGTGTTTGTTTTTAATTTTATAAATTACATAACTAAATAAGTAATTACTTGATAATATTACAAGTGAACTTATTGTCCTAATTAATCATCTGGAAAATTTATTTGATTTAATTAATCAAATTCAAATAGGTAGTTGTTACTTAATTCAGATAATTAATTATCAAATATCATATAAATATGACCTTGCCACACTGGAAGAAAATCCCAGTTTTGTCATTGGTATTTATAACTAAATTCCAATTGCATATGCCACATGCAACTACAAGTTGACTACAACTTGTGACATACAATACTTGATTTGTATATATAGGATGTATGTATATTTTCATCCATATGTATTCTTACAACAAATTGCATATGTAATTATGTATGCAACTAAATGGCAATGTTTAATTTTATGATATATGTCCATTTTGAATCTCAATTTTTGGTGACATGTGTCATTTAAACACATTTTGGTATTTAATATAATTAATTAAGTAATTAATTGAATTTGGATAATCCAATTTAGGTTTTTAAGGATGTTGACACGTAGCATTTAGGTAGGTAGGTAGATAAATAAGGATAAAAAGGTAGGTAAGTAAACCTAGGCTAACTAGGTAGGTTTAAGATAACCCTTTTTAATTTTGGGTTTAATTTTTTTATATTGTTTCATCCCAAATGGGACTTGCTTTTAAACTATTTCTAATGAAATAAACATTTTAGTTGTAAGCATAACCAACCTAGTTGCACTTACTACCTAATATATAAGTTATACTAACCTAGTTTACCTATAGGTTATACTAACTATTATAAGTAACAATATTAACAAAAAGATAAAACAAAATAAATATTATGTTTTATTATTATATTTATATCATTTAAATTATAGCTATATGATTAATATGTATTAAAATAATCAATATTATATTAGACATATAAAATATATTATCATATCACATTGTTGTTTTTTACACAATAATTTTTTTAATTATAAAATATAATTGATAATTAATGATTGTAAATAATAATTTTAAATATATAAATATTTACTATTATTATTACTATAATTACTAGAGGCCAATTAATTAAATAATAAGCCTACCTTAATCTAGGTGAATTAATTACCTTAGTTAAGTACCTTAAAGTAAGCTAGGTTAGCTAACGTAGGCCTCAGTATATTAGCATATATAGTTAATAATTTAGATAGAATAACTAACTTAACAATAATATAAATTTAGGCTAATTAATTATGTGACCTAACCTAGGTTAATTTATATTTTGTACATAACTATTTTCTACTAGGTTAGGTGAGGTATACTAACATAGGTCTAACATATATAAGTATACTAACTTAGATTACTTATAGTTTACTAGCCTACACCATGGTAGTACTATATATACATATACTTAATATATTAAAAACAATTGTTTAGGTCATAAGGTATATTAGTGTAGGCTTAGGTATCATAGATAATATATTATATTAAATACACTAACTTAATTATGTATTAACTTAAGTCATTCTCTTTGTGACATGTTTTCATTTTGTAGACTAGCAATTCCATGTTAGTTGCACACACAATTGATTGGTCAAATGACAACTAATTACATCTAGTTGTAGAATGATGGGTTGCATATGCAAGATTTTTTCTTAGTGCCACTATTATTTAATCATACCTTACTAGACATGGTATAATTTTAAACAAACTATGTAAAATCAAAATGTTTAATTTTTTTTTAATATGTCCATAATATGAGCAAATATATGTTTAATATATCCTAAATACAAACTAAATATTTTTAATGTACCATGAATAAAACCTAAATATATTTTTAATGTAGTCCACAATAACGAATGTCAATAAATGTATAAATGCACCATAAAAAGTAACCAAGTTCAAATTAATTTTGCATGTAAATGAACACATGGGCTTATTATTGAATGAAAAGCCAAAAAGTTAATCACTATGGAAAGATGTGCAATTTTGTAGTTGCACCACGATCACAAAAAAAATATTAAATTTAAAAGTATGGTGAATAGTTTTGCAAATGATAAACATAGTTGCAAATGACAAATAGTCACATGCCATTACAAATTGGATAATTGCAAAGTACAAGATTTCTAATAATGAGAATCGATCATAGGTAGATTAGAATGCGCATGTGAGTTTAAACAACTAATTGGGAGGAGTTTCAAGCAAAACATGTTTTTTGGGTGCAAAGAATTATGGCAAATTTCTTTCGAGTTCAAGCCCTTTTGGGTAACACCCTTTATCCATGCACCATTCAAGTTTTGGTTTTGTCTCCACCATGAAAAATCAAACAAAGCCTTGCATTAGGATGTGTGAAAAAATATGCCATTATTCCTAGGGTTTTTGCCACTTTCACCCATCCTCAACTTCATTAAAAATTATTAATGTTTTACACACATTTACCTCGTCAAATTTGACTTCTTTTTGCTTGGTCTCCTTGGTGGATTTTTAGTTTCACTCAAATTTAGAATTTTGTTGGATTTAAAAAAATTAACCTTCATTCAATTGCCACAACTTTTAGTTGGTGGTAATTCAAATATGGTTTTCAAACATTTCAAAGATCTTTTTGACCTTGAAGACTCACCTGATGATTTCACACAACTTTTCCAAGTACTCTCCCATTTTGATATGGGTTGTTAACATTGTATCTCAAGGTCCATTGTTTGGGCTCTTGGCATTGATAGGCTTTTGGCCTTGGTCAAGCTTTTCGAAAGCATTCAATTGATTGCGAGGGGTGAAATCTTATATCGACTATTGAACAAGGCTTTATGTTTGTAGTTTTATGATGTTTTCTTTGTTCACTTGCCACTTCATCAATTTAAAATGATAGTTAGGAGGGGTGTGAGGTGGTGATAAACGATGTTGAGTTACTTTAAATGTCCATCCCAATTGGGTAATATTATAATGCAACATTACAAATGCTTTCAACATAATTTTTCAAAAAACTTATCTTTCAACAATTTCACATAGCCTAGTGGACAATTGTTTCAAAAAAAATTCCTTTGTTTGATCCTTTTATGCCAAGTTGGTTTTCAAAGATGTTCACCATGGGGATGCATTTTTTTGATGTTAAGGGATGGCCAAATAACTTTTGAGATCCATTTTTTGGGTGTTTTGCCCGAAGACAATTTTATTTGTTTTGATATTTCCCATGTTATTAATAGCTAATGGCATTTGCTACTTGACAAATGTGATCCACAATCCTCCTTTACAATATTGTCAAATAACCAATTGGTTTTCATGCATGCATTCTCAGAAATTGGCCATAAGTTCAACAAACAGTTTGTTTGTTTCACGATAGATTTTGATCACAATAACACAAAAAAAAATTAAAAATTAAAAATTAAAAATTAAAAAAATTAAATTAAAAAACTAATTAAGAGATTTGCTTGCACATTGGGTGGCCACTAAAAAGCCAATCAAGAGATTCACTTGAAATCAGATTCAGCACCCCGCCAGGTTCTCGCAAAGATCGGCAGATCGATGATCATCGTAGATCTCCGTCAGGTTCTCTCAAAAGATCGGCAGATCGACAAATCGTAGATCTCCGCCCAGTTTCTCGCCAAAAATCGGCAGATCTACAAATTGTAGATCTCCGCCAGTTTCTCGCAAGGATGGGGGGGGGGGAGATCTACAATTTCTCTGCCATGATTCCCGTAAGGAGAGCTTTTGGATAATGTCAGGGTTTAGAGTGCGCACACGTGAATGAGGAGAGTAGTGTAATAAAACCCACCCTCTCATGAAACCTCCGCCACCATTTGTAAATATATATATTGGCTCCATGAATCTCTAAAAGCTTCACATTGTTTGTCGTCGTTCTTGTGACGAAGCTTTGTTGGATTTCCGGCGTGTGTGTTGGGTGTGGAGTCTGCTGTGAAAGGTTTTGGTTGCAGGTTTTTTTTGGTCTGCAGCAGCAGCAGCAGCAATGGGTGCTGGCTCCCAGAGCTTGTTGCTAAGATGTTCTTGCCTGGAAACCAAAGCTGCTTCTTCATCACCCGTGGTTTCTCACTTGTTTGTAAAACCGTCCGGTGCGATGACGTTGAGAGGCCATGAGCTCAGAATGCGTACTGACAAGAAGCTTCTTCTTCTTCACCTTCTTCAAGAAGGAAAGTCAGGGAATGTGACATCATGGGTGAGGCAGAGTGTGAAGACTATGAAGAAGGAGAAGAAGGAGAAGAAGAAATTAGGGTTAATAATGGCGGATGTGGGATTCTTGTCTTCTTCTTCACAGGGGGTCAAGAGCGTGGTGGAGGGTTTGAAGTGGGCATTTCAAGCTGTGCCCAGCTGGGAGTCCGCTGCCATAGCTACTTGCACTGTCTTCGTCTGCGGTGCGCCTGTGTTGCTTGCAGGTCTTTCTGTTCCCGGATTCTTCAGTGCATTCCTGCTGGGTCTTCTCACATGGCGTGCAATTGGCTATCAAGGGTTTTGGATTGTCTCTCTCTACTTCGTTCTTGTAAGTCCCTCGCCAAACGTCCGTTGCATTGACTGTGTTAGTTTACTAGTCTCGGGACTAGTCCTGTAACAAGTGTTTTTTTCTTTTTTTTTTGAGGGGAGGGGGGGTTCTGCAGGGAACTCTAGCAACCAAAGTGAAGGTCAAACAAAAGGAGGCTGCAGGAATTGCAGAGAAGAAGAGTGGAAGGAGGGGACCAGGAAGTGTATTAGGATCTGGTGCAGCAGGTGTGTTGTGTGCTTCTGCAGCCATAGCAAGGGTGGGAGGCTTGGAATGGGAAGCTCTCTGGCATCTGGGTTTTCTGGCAAGCTTCTGCACAAAGCTGAGTGACACAATATCAAGTGAAATTGGCAAAGCTTATGGCCAAACCACGTCAGTCAGTTAAACTTCTCTTATTTTCCTTCAAAGATTGCTGCATTGATCACCTTGCCAAAAGATCAAACCTCAAAAGGATTGAAACATCTTTTTCTGCGTGTTCATATTTGGGTTTGAGCTCAGCATTTGGATTCAATTGCAGACCTTTGTTTGCCCTGAATCTGTCCAACAGGTATTTGGTGACAACAATGTCAATAGTGCCACGGGGAACAGAAGGGGCAGTGAGCTTGGAGGGCACACTAGCAGGCTTGCTTGCATCAGTCATTCTTAGTGCTGTTGCATATGCTCTGAAGATGGTACAGGGTTTTCAGTGCTCTGCCTCAGCATACTTTTAAATCCTAATGATTCCCTCTTCCAAAATTTGCATCCAGAAAACAGGTTCCTGAAATTTGGCTCTCCTTTCTCTTTTCTGCAGACAGATCAAACAGGGGCTATCATCTGTGTGGTAGCTGCACAAATAGCAAATCTATGTGAGAGCTTTATCGGAGCAGCATTACAGGGTCGTAAAGGCTATGAATGGGTGCCCCTCCTCCACCTCCACCTTGATTCCCAGACTATTGTCTGCTGTTCCTTCCCTATGTAGAATGTATACAGGTGTAGCATTTGATTGAGTAAAGTTCAATGATGTGGTTACTGGTGGTGGGCCGGCAGATCACGAATGACATTGCGAATATTGCTAACATCATGATTGGAGCAACTCTAGCGATTTTGATCAGAAGATTGACTGTTGGAATGTGATCTTCATCTCAAAAGGTCAGTATCATTGTCCTGATGAGAAGTTTTCAATGGAGTCCTTGCTAGCAAATTGTAGGTTAGGATGAAATTCAAGTTGGGTCTCTAGCCATGCAATGACCAACATTAAGCAATTTTCTGACATGTCTCTACTAACAAGCTAGTCTAGTGAGATTGCTTCTGGTGCAGTAAATGCCACATTAAACCAGTGGAGATCATGTCTCAGTTTCTTGTGCAGATGGTCCCCAAACTTTGGAGCTAGTATTGACAGTGCATTGGAGTCCATAATTTTTGGGAGGATTCAGCAATCATAGAACCTCATTCTCGTGTGTACAGTTTTCTCAAAGTGCTATTGCAATCAGACAATTGCTTATATTGGAAAGGAACCAAGAAGTTTTTTGAAGCTTTCATTGGTGCAAGTTTTGGAAATTAGAGCTGGAGATCCTGCATCCAGGATTGTGCTTGGGGTGACCTGTTGATTACACCCTTCACAGAATGTGAGACAAAAGGCAATTTTCTGAGAGCTCTTGCACAAAAGTATGAGTTGGCTACAAATGATTTTTTTGGCCTTGTCTAGCTGCAATTCAGAGCTTCAATAAGGCTCAAATTGCTGTGAATTGGATTGGCAGGCTGATGAACAATGTATTGTGATTTGATTCAATGGGCATCTCTGTTATCCTCAGGGCTCTCTTTACATGTTTCTTGTGTGGCACAATGTGGTGCTGTCTGCAGTCTGATTGACCTAAGCTTTCATACCTTGTGCTCTTTCAGCACATAACATGCAAATATGTGAGTAAACAGTGAGCAAAAATGTGTTAAAGTGGCACACAAATATGAACACATGAGCAACTGTCAACTGTCACCCATATGTGGGTGTGCACACTATTCTTGACATTTGGATTTGAGTCAGCCAGATTAGTAAGATCCTTGGCCAGATGATTATGCCAGTTTGGTGATGGCAAAATGAAACATTTTCCAGTTGGAATTCTAGATGTGGGTTGACTTCTCATTCATTATGTGTTGATTAGCAAAGGAAGCCAGTTGTGATCAGGTATGGCCATCAATTCATTCTTGGGAGGTGTAAAGCAGAAATCTCTTTGCAGTGGTTTTTCTGCAGATAGAGCTGCCCTTGAGAAATTGAAGTATGCACTATGGACCAGAATGTGGAGACCTGCTTTAAGTCATGTATGGGGGCTCAAGGTTTGGATTCAAACATGTTCACAATCTCTGGACTCTTGCAAAGTCCACACAAATCTGAACATGTGAGCAACTGTGAAAAATGGATTGGAACCGGTTGCTATCCCTTATATGATTAAGTGACCACTGCGAATTAGACCTTGAGGGATTAGAGCTTTTTCCCATCATGTTTTTTGTCCAGCTATGTGAAAATTTTCACATATGCAGATTATTCATGGGTTGGTCTTTTCTGTTTCTTCATGCAGGTTCCATTTATGAGTTGGGTACTTTCCCAGTTTATTGATGCAGGTTCAGATCTCAAATTGGGTTTTTCCCTGTTTGTTATTGTAGGTTCAATTCATGTGTGGCTTCAAACACCGAAGCATTGTCAAAAGTGAATATGTTAGATTGAGGGCAAGGAGGTTGTGATTGATATTTTTACCTAGTATAAAAACTTGAACATGTCAACAACTTGATAAAAGAGGGAGACCCATGGAGGTATATTTTGTACTAGAGAGCAGACAGGCTAATGCTGATTCTGACTCACCTCAGCAAGCCCCTTAACTTGCGGTTTTCAAAGAGGTAAGTGAATGAAGGGTCTAATAAGATCGCCATGGCCTTCACATTGTTTCAACTTTCGCAACCTCTGTTATTGTTAGGGCATCTCTTTGGGAACTTCAATTTTTTTAAATTAAAAAAAGAATTGTTTCTGGCGTAACCTTTACTCTATTGTTACATGGTAAAAGTAGATCTCTTTGGGGCCACTGCTATCCCCTTTGTCTCTCACAGCCAACACATGGCAAATTGAAACAGAATATTCTGTCAAAATATTGCCGTTTTTTTTACTTTGTTGTGTATCGAAATGGTAATGTATCAATGCATCATATTCCATCATGCATTATGTCATCATGCATCATGTTATATCATCAACATAAATCCTATGGTACATATGTATTGTGTAAAAAAGGGTGTGAAAAATTTGAAAACAACTACATGCATAAAAAACTTTATAGATGAACATCTAAATGTTTGTTTACTATACTATAATTGTTAATGTATCAAAAAAAATTAGTACATTAAAATTTGAAAATACATGGATAAGATATTATCATATTTCCAAGTTTATGGATAAGGTAAAGTAATTGTTAATTTAATACCAAACCACCATGTGTGACACATGTGTGAACAATACATTGAATGTATTACTAATATTTCACACTTGAGAAATAAATGGTTAGATATGAAAACTTGACACCCGACATATATTCAACACCACTTTTTGATCATAACTAACTATAATTTACCATATTTTTTGATACACCAAGGATTTATTAATACATTAAGGATTTTTCAACCCATCTAAACATAGAAAGAGCAAGATCAAAATAGATGGACAAGAGGTGGCCACATTTCCAAGTTTATAGGTTAGGTAAACCAACTATTAATTTAGTAAAAAACCCATAATCTACTATCAAGATGTGATGTGACCAATACATTGAGTGCATCATAAACATATTTTCACACTTGAGAAATAAACCTTGCATATGAAAAGTTCACGCCTAATGTATGTTTATTCATTTTTCAATAATTATAATTATCATTAACGATATGTCACTGATACACTAAAACTTTATTGATACATTAATGATGTGTTGATACACTAAGATTTTTTCAACCCTTCTAAACATTAAAAAACAAGAATTTTAAAAATAAATGGACAAAAGGTTGCCACATTTCAAAGTGTATGAATAAAGTCAAAAAAAATTAATTCAATCAAAATGCACCATTATGTTATTAATTAGTAAAATGTGGTGTGAACAATACATTGAATGTATTATAAACATATTTTCACATTTGAAAAATAAACTTCACATATAAAAAGTTGACACCTAATACACATTTACCATCAATTTTTATATTATAATTAACCATGTTCTATTAATTTACTAAAGATTTGTTGATACATTAATGATCTATGGATACACTAGATACCATTTGATACTAAAGATTTTATAGTCTATCTAAACATAGAAATAGCAAGAATATTTTCAAAATAAATGGACAAGAGGTTGCCACGTTTCAAAGTGTATGGGTAAAGTAAAAAGATAATTAATTTAACCAAAATGCACCATTATGCTACTAACATGTGGTGTGAGTAATACATTGAATGTATTATTAGCATTTGACACTTGAAAAAATAAAATCTGCATATGGGAAAAATTGACACATGTTACACATTTCCCACCACTTTTCGACTTTAAATATTTGATATTTGCATTTGCTAGTATATTATAAATATATGTTGAACTTCCAATGAAAATTATTTTGCATATTAGGGTTTGGGGTCATATTTTTCAAGCTTTTGTATATCAAACTTGACATGAACTTCCTCTTTGCATGGTCTTTTTGTGTTATTCCAAGGGTGTTTTGGAGCACATTTTTGACATTTTTACAATTTTTTCACATGTCATTGTGACCTAATTTTATGTAAGTCAAAGATTTACCATGTTTTTAACTCATTGTATGTTGATTATCATAATTCAAATGTAAGGTGCATAGAAACTAATATATTTTACAATGGTTTTTGTAGGCATGGAGGGGAAGTTACCCTTGTATGAACATGGCCATCAAACTGAACTACATGCATTAGAAAATGTAGTTCAGACACCACTAGATGGGCTTTTTGATCATGAAGACTTGTTGTGAGAAATCATCATTTGACACATTAGGATGCAACAAGGCCCTCACCTTGTTGAGGTTGCATTCATCCCCACAATTCAAGTACTTGATTTCATAGTTGGTGGAAAAGGTTAAGATGGTGGACAATTTTGCTTTCTTTGCAAAAAACACATCATCCACCTTGATAATGAATTGCAACAACTGCAAATAAATAGTGCTTCCAAGTTTTCAAGGTTCAAATTAAAACCTTTATTACATTTTTACATTAAGATTTGCATACATATTAAACATGTTTAAATGTGATGTTCACCATTTGATGAATTAATTTATTATTCTGTATACATGAAACATGTGACTAATTGTTTGTTTTGTAATGCAATGTATGTTCATAAGTAACACAAAATTGGTTGGCTAATTGTTTGTAGGTACTACTATCAATATGGTCCTAATGATTTCACAAATGTTGTGAAGGATATTACAGCAAAATCACAATGGAGCTCCAAAAAAATTGAACATCGATGGAGAAGTAATCCCATTAATGACAGGCCACAAGGGCATACAAGATTCCAAGAAAAAATGGGGTGGTTTTATAAAAAGAGGATGTAAAGTTAATTTCACCATTAAAACATTGTATTTGTTCAAACATGTATCAAAGATATGTTTCATTCAATGAAATCATGTTAAACAAAATGGTGTACATATCCATGGGGATATAAAGATGGATGATAGATTTGCATTTGCTGCCCATTTATTAAAATAGATCAAGCATTTCGTGATGGAACAATTAAAGCTTGGACTTGCGATGTTTCAAATTATGGCAAAACATAAGTGACATGTCAATAACATCATGTTAAAGACATGTGAATTAAATATAAACATGTTCCTGACTGAACAAGATGTCAAGGTGTTGTTTATGAAATTGGCTCAAGAAACATACCAGCTACATAAAAATGATGCAAAAAGTGTGCGTATGTGGATGTTCAACAAAACACAAATTCAATGTTTTACTATCAAGAAATTAGCGTAGAAGTGGATGGTGGTCTCATTGGGCAAAACATGCCTTTCACTTTGGGTATCCAAAAACCATGGCAAAAGGAAATGATGATTGTCGCAAATTTGGCCTTGGGTTTGCAACCAAGGCAAGGGCTTACAAGTGTGCGGGCCAAAAGGGAAGCCCAAGAGTCACATCTCATGCTCTCAAGAGTGTAAGAAAGTGTGAGGGAATGAACCCTCGCACTCCCAAGTGAGCTCCCACTTTGGGAGTTAGATTCCTGATGGACTCCCAAATTTTGAGAGAGCAACTACAAGAGTCAAAACCCATTAGATTGAAAAGTTCATTATATCATTGGAAAGCTCTTGAAACGTAGATGTCTAAAATGGGCTCATATGACCCATTTAGACATTTTAAACTCAAGTTATGGCCAAAAGAAGGGTTGGGAGTCAAAACCCATTGGATTGAAGAGTTCTTTATATCATTGGAAAGTTCTTGGAACATAAATGTCTAAAATTGGGCTTGCTTGACCCATTTGGACACTTAAAACACAAGTTATGGCCCCAAAAAAAGGTCAGGAGTCAAATTGGCAATTTGACTTTCGACCATTAAAGATTGGGAATCACCCCAATTTTCTTGCGTGCAGGTAGCATGCCACATATCGTTGGAAATTTCTCGACAAGGGCTACAACTTTGCTTAAGACCTCACTTCCATCAGAGGTCTACCCACAAAGTTATGGGCCCCCAAAGTCGCAAAAGTCCCAACTTTGGGAATTTTGGGACTCCCATTTGGGAGTCTCGGGACAAAATGACACTTGGGTGCTAATCCCATGGCCAAGCATAGACTATACTATAAGGGGGAAGGTGGTGGCTTCCCCTAAGTTCGGGCTATGGTGAATCTTGTGAATCCATGTTTGTTCGTGGTTCATCCATGCACCAAAGTGCTCCAATTACACAATAATCAACTTATTGTTTGATTTGTGCAAGTCTGTGTGAGTAATTAAATTGCTTGTCAATCTTCCTACTCGCATCTCGGAGCTCCAAAATGCCCTTCTACCCCCGAAATGTTGCATGCCAAGGAACACGCCCCAACTCCTCCTTCCGCTATTCACCTTTGGATTCGTAGTTCAACCCATCAAGGAGCTTGGGGGTGCGTTAATGATTAAAAATGGGCACCAAGTTGGTGTTTTAATTGATGTAACCTTTGCGTTAAATGAAAAAAAAATGATACATTACATCTGATACATAATATATTCACATGTGTTCTATTACACTATTAAATATGTAATCTAATGTCATTGAAACATTAATAGGACAAATCAACGGATGTAAAAAAATACATGTAAAAATTTGAAATTGTTAATAGATCATTCATTATATTTCTTGTCAATGTTTAACTGACATATCTCTATTGTGAATTGAGGCAATTCCCCCTTTATACCATGATGTGTTTGACCAATGGTACAATGGCATTCATGTAGCATATTACATCACATCATAATGTCGATAAAAGGATTTGACACCATGAATGCATGCTTTGAACAAAACATTCACAATACTCACCCATCATGGCATCCCAATGCTTTCATTATTGATTGTGCCCAAGGGGAAATCAATTGCATCAAATAAAATATTTATCCCTTCCCCCTTTCTATCCAACAAATTTCCAACTATTTATTAATCATGTCACTTGCCCCAATGGATGTAACATGCATCAACATTGATTGTATTTAAATCCACCAAGTTTCATATATAATGCATTTTTTTTCTTGTAGGACTATATGGCCAAACACTACCACTTTCTTATGTTTGTGGCATGTGAAAAAAACATGTTCAAAATAAGCATGTATCAAGATAAAAAGACCCAACATTATGTAGTAATGTATTACAAAAACTAAAGAACATCATGTATGACAAGGATGGTCCATCTGGAATAGGTGCTGAAATGTGGGCAATGAATATGTTACAATATATCACTAGCAAGTACCCTACAACTAATGTATTTTGGAAGTACATGGAAGAAAATTGGCGACATAAAACTCACATGTGGGTGGTTGGATTTCAAAATCTACCATATGATGGGCAAGACACCAATGTTGCAATTGAAAATTACCATGGGACATTGAAGGCCCAATTGAAGTTAGAGAAAAGTAGATTGGTTGGTCTTCATGTGGATTGTTGCATCCATGAGTTAGTCGAAGATGTCCTCACTCAATACTAATAGCAAAGTTTACATAAGAACTTTGGGTTCGTGAACAACAAACGTCAACAATTGTTTGTGGTTGGGGCCTTGTTGGGGGCATGGTTGATTCCTGACACAAATGTGACATTGCCTTCTTATGATGGTGGTTTAACACATGTCATGTCAGAAAAAAAAACCCATCTACGATATACCATCCACAACCCAACATCATAGTGAGCACATTATAATTGTGTCAATGCACAACGTGGAAGCATTTGCAAGCATCAATTCAAGGCTTTAATGTTTCTTCATCCTGACCTTGCAGAGGGCACAATTGTTCGATTTTGTGGATCATTGAAAGGGACTTTGCAAGGTGGGTTGAAAAACCTATTTAGCCCACAAGTGGGTACAAACCCCCACATAATGACAACTCCACCTAGATCAATTCATAAGTGGACCACCCTGATACAAATCAATTTAGAGGAACAACTTTGAAGCACGACATTGGATATGGTGGATGTAGCCAATGGGAATCCAATTTTCATTGAACATTTGATGGTAGATTTTCATGGTGCACAAAGCAATCAAACAAAGGTTGTGGCAAAATTATAGAGTGGGTTACATAACCCCATAGGCCCAAACCTTGTGCTTTTACCAATTGAAGATGGACAAAAAGGTTTAGCCTCAAATGACACTTGGACTTTTTTGCTTGTGGGCACACGCCATTTGCAAAAAACTGACTATCATTAGCACCACCTCAATAGGTAAAACATTAAAACAGTGGTACATTAATACACTAATTTTCAATGATATGGTATGGATTGATTTTCAAGTACATATTTCAATAGTATTAAAACAATGTGTAGCTAATACTTTAATTTTAGCCTCCCCAATTTTTACAGTGTCTAACACTAATCATATTTATCAATTTTCACAACCTTATCACAAGTTTTGTTTAAATCAATTTTATTCCAAGGGTGATGGACTTTGGATATTATCAAATGGATTCAAGCTAACAATACTTTTTAAAAGCTTGAATCCTTTTGAGAAAATTGTGTACATGCAATAAAGTTTAAAATGTTGAATCATCTAAGAAATTAATTCATTAATACATTGGAATAATAAATGATACATTCACACATTAGATGATTAACACCTTAATACATAAACACATTGATGCACTAATACATATACAATCATACAATCATGCATTCATACAATACTTCGACTTCAATACATGATGTTTGTAAAGTACTTGGGGAAACTGCATGCTACGATTAATATTGTAGAGTCAACTGCAACAATCGACGGCATCTGCAGGTTATTAGCTCCCTAATGATGTTGCTAGGCTTATTGGATCCACACAATCATCGAGGAGGAGAGTCTTCGACAATAGAGAGATAGATAAACAGATTGGAAATTCTTCAAAGTAACAGGCCATAACTATTGCTCGTACTTCCAAACAAACACCCCCAAAAAAAGACTGATAGAAAAGAACATACAAGTAAAGCCCAAGCATAAAATAATCACCAGGTTTTGGATGGCAAGTGCTTATGACAGAGCTCTGCCCAACACACAAACTACCCCAAAAAAAAAGGTTGGGAAGAGGTGACATGAATGCCATGCTCTACATTGGATCTGTGCTAGGTCCTTCCACCTAATGTCTCTGCCTGAGCATGTGACGCTTGGGGGCACATGACGCCCCTCCTCCTCCTCTCTTCCTCTTGAATCATTGATTTAGTGACACCTGATCCGTCGACCTCCTGAACTCAGTGTTTCATGCGATGCCTCCTGAGCATGCCAACCTCTTGCCTGAACATGTTGATCTCCTAAGTTCATCACTGACTTCCTGAGCACGTCGACTCCTGAGTTTATCATCCGGCCCATGAGCATGCACTATCCTCCTCCCTTGCTTGCACCTCCATAAACCTTCCTCTCATGAACATCCCTTTTCTCTAAATCCCCTTCGATACACTGATCAATTTGACACTTTTTGCATTCAACCACAAGTGAGGCACAGAGAAAGCTCAGCTAAGCAAACCCTTAAACCTTGAAACATAGAGATCCACCGCCACCTTAAACCCTAACTGATATCTTGCCATTTTTTCCTTTTTTAAAAATTATTAATTGCATATATATATATATAACTCCGTGAGTTTTTAGCGCACCCAATAGAGTTTACCGTCATTAATTGAAAATGTTTTGCCAAAAATCAATATTATTGGTGCTAATTTTTTTTAATATTAAATATAACCAAATGATTACATTAAAATAAAAAATGTGTTTTTTATTGTTTTCAATAGCCATAATTCAATCAAAATTTAAAACCAATTCCAAAGTTTTTGTACATGGTTCTCTGTACATGATTCAAGCATGTAGTTTTAAAATTTTTATTTTTTAATTTGTAAATCTACTTTTATATTTAGCTTGTAGTCAAATATGGTTTAATTTTTTCTATGTATCATCATTATGTATCATTGTCACTTTGATCCCAACACAAATTTCACAAAATAAAACATCAAAATGATCATGGTCACATCAACACCATCATATACATAATGCCATATGAGGCATTAGTATATGTTGCAAGATATAATGCCAATGTCATGATGCCATTATGTCTCAATGTAATCCATAACACATATAGTCCTCACCTTTAAAACTTACCTCTTAAACCATCAAAGTAAAGCATTATTCACCTCTTCCCAACTTTGTTTTTAGGTAATTTTTGTTGGATAAAGCCGTGTCATAAGCACCTACCATAAAAACATGGCGATTATTTTATGCTTGGAGTTCTAAACAAACATGTTGCCATTTTATGCTAAATTTTTCAAGATCTTAACCAATCACATGACATAAATTTTTTTGAAAAATAAAATAAAATCGATGTTAGTTATAGGTTACGACCTTGGTATACAATATTAATATGAGTATTGGTATTGAAGAACATTACCCGATGGGTATATGACCTTGAGGCAATAGCAACCTTATATTAGTACCCGCCTTTTTTTTGGTAATACTAGGTAGATACATGCATGAAAGCCTGGATGAAATTTTGGCTTTTAAAAGAGGAGGACGAGGGCCCATTATAAAGCATAATATTCCGCCTTTGTAAAAATAAAATGCCTACACTTTTTGGGTTTGAACCTGGCACCTCACAGTTGGTAGCAGGCCCTTCCAATTTTGGAATGTGTCTCTTTTGCCACTTTTTTTATTTTGTCCTTGTTTTTTGCATTTCTATTTGTTTCAATTGTATTACTAGGAGCAACATTGCAAACTCATATTGTATCAAACTTTGATATCACCCCATTCAAGGGCTTTACACTCCACAAAGGCCATAGTTGCACATGTATTACATAGATGGCAATTGCATGGATGGGTATATATTAGCCTTTTTTTCACTAGTGAACTTTTGTTTTAAAAAAAGCAATTTTGAAGGTTTTCAGTTGCCAAAAAAGAGAAGAAAAGAGTAAAATCTCAAATATTTTGTTTCCATTGCATAGTAAAAAAATATAAAGGGATGGTTGAAAAATTGTACGTATTTTTTGTTACTAAGTAGATTTGACTAAATATTCCTAAGGATGATCCTACATCTTCCTATAGAGGATTGCTACTTTGGCCATTAACAAACAATCCTCAAAAAAAGATTGAGAGATGTGTGCAAATTCAATTTAACAATTTCTCTAGCACATTGTACACCATCATCAACAAATGAATTTAGAAAGAACAATTCAGCAATCATAAATAAGAATTGTAATGCACTCCTATGTTGACACATACAACAAATGATATAAAAATACTTTTAATGGTACACCATATCCAAAACAAAAGATACGAGTTACTTTCAAGAAATAGGGATCCAAGTTGTAAAAACACAAAGCGAAACCCAACAAAAACTATACCAAAAAATCTCTTATAACACAAAATAGTTGCAACAAGAGCTATGTATCACCAAAAGTGAAGTGACTTCAAATCACACAACCTAAGATTATATCCATCAACAAAAATATCTTGAACCTTGTTCACACCTAAATTGGTTCAAAATAAAACTTAAATAATTAAGCTAATCCATTCCTTAATTAAATGGGACCTAACCGAACAACATATGAACACATTTGATATGACCTTTTCCCCTTGGAGGTGTTAAGTTGTTGCTTGGGACATGGGAGGTTTAAATACAAGTTACCAAATGCAAGAATGGACTAATTTAGGTAGTAAGTTACCTTGATCAATTCATAAATGTGAATTGAAGAATGCTTATCAAATCAAAGAGGCAAAGGAGAAAGGGTTGCCTCTTCATTATTGGCTAAAACTAACTAAATCACTATTCGGATTCATGAATGTAAATTATAAAATTTAATCTAAAAACTGGTAGTCACTATGGTATTTGGAGGGTGGAGTTTGTTGCCTTGCAAAACTAACTAATTTCATCATTAGCTTGCCCCCCTCAACAATGAGGACTGCCAACTTTTTCTTTTGGTGATGTAATTTAAACCATTATAAAAGAATGGGAGGCAAGGTGAATGAAATTGGGTTACTATTGTAATCAAAAAAATAATTAATGTAAACAACATGTCACCAAGAGTTTGTGTAATTTGGATGAATGCAACCAACACAAGCCTCATTAAATTGAACTATTTTGTCAATTTTGAATTTGAATGTATCTTGTGATGTTGCAGTTAACTTTTGTTGGATTTTAAGAACATTTCCGTTGACATCAATAAAATAGCTTGTGCACAATATTTTGGTTTAAATGCACAATTATAAAATATTATGACATTGAGTCTTGGGCTTGTAAAGTAACCTAAGCTAAGATAGTGATCCATAGAAGGGGTTGAAAAAAAAATGATTTCTTTTGATTTGTTGGCCATAATGATTAACTTGAATACATTTAAATAATCTTTCATTGAATTTTTTTTTTTTTCATGTTGATGGGCATGAAAATGGGGGAATAATTAACAAATTTATGTTAGATGTGGTAAACATTAGTAAAAGGGTCAACATAGGCTCTGGGTTGAGATTCGTAAATGAAGTAAACAATATCAACAACATGCCCTAACCATCGGGTTATTGGACTTTGATAACCCAAACTAGGGTGCCAAGGTCTCGGTTAACCATGCCCCCTTGTTAACCAAACTCAATGGACCCTTGGTAGACCACAATTCCCCCAAGTAGTTTTATCTTTATACTCAATTCCTTAAACCTTCTCTGCTCACATAATTGTGCGTGAGGACTTATGGAAACCCCATTGCTCCTTGGCCTTAATGGGTGCACTAAACATATTCATTTCATTGACATGGTTTCCAAAGTATAAAATTTCATTGATAGTCTCATATCTACTTAATACATATGAAATCATATTAAGTTTGCATTCCTCAAAAGTTGTTGGTTCCACCTCCTTCAATGGTTCTTTGAAGGTCACTCACATAACTCCCTTAGGGAACCATCACCACCTTCTTAGGGCAACCAATGTCCTTTAGGAACCTCCATTCCATTAATGGATGCACCTTTCTTATATAGAGTTCTCAACTTCTTGCTCCCACTTTAAAAAACCCTTCTTCCCTAAGGGAAATGACATCTCCCTTGAAGAAGCATGTGCCTTCAATAAGGAGGCACAAGTAATCCCTAACATTAGTTATTCATTGCTGAGATTTTGGTGAATCTTGAGATATGTTTTGAACTTGGTTTATAAAAAAAATCATCATAAATGAACTTCTCAATTACAAATGTTCCTTATTGAGCTTTTAGTCACCACCATTGATTTGAAAACTATCAATGAAAGATTTTTAAAATTAATATTTTCAATTCTGAAAACTACTATTTCAATTCTTTAAAACATAATTTGAACTTGATATTTGAATTTGAAATTAAAAAATTTAATTCAAAAATCTTATTTGATCTAAAATTTGATATTTGAATTCTAAATTATTATTTTCGATTCTAAAAATTAATATTTCAATTCTGAGATTTTTAATATAAGTTCTATAAACTTATTTGATTTGAAAGTAGAAACTGCAATTCTTAATTATTGTTTTGGATTCTCAAAATTAATATTTCCATTCAAAAACTTATTGATTGAGTGTAATGTTTTATTTTTCTACTATTTTTATCCATAATAAATCACTTTTATAAATAATTATAAATGGTTATATTTACTAATTATAAGTTATACAAAACAATATTGTTACAACATAGATTTTTATGTTATATAATTTATAATATTATAATAAAAGAAATGAATTAGTGTAATTAATGTTACATTACTTTAAAATCATTGTAATTATTTCAGGTAAGAATTAATCATAGTATATGCATAATTATTTTTTAATTGAACACGATTAATCACAATCTTTAATTCATAACTTGAAATATGAATTACAATTTTGGAAAAACATATATTAATGATTAAAATTATATTTAGTTAAAATAATTATTGTAAGGATTGAATTTCAGGAATTATTATAAAGAAATTTAAGTTTTTTATTTTTTAAAAGTATATAATTACTTATCTATGATAAATATTTCTACAACAATTTTATTGTAATTATAAAAATTAATGATATGTTTAGCATATTATTTTATTTATAGTTAATAATTACTAACAGAAAAAAGGTGTGGGAAGGGATGACCATATAGATGCCAATATTAAGAAATAGTTAGAGCAAAAATTGGAAGTATTTGAACTACAAGCAATACATTATAACCTTTCCTTGAAGATGTGAAAAGTGTTGTGTGGAAAAACTTGCTAGATTGCATGGGTGATTATGTTTGTGTGAATATGCCTAGATTAAAGCTGTAGCTAGTTAAATAAATTGAAGAAGTGACAAGTAGATAAAGATGGGTTTGCTATTTGCAACAAATAGGAGAAGGGGATTATAATCAAGAAAACAAAAAGGCAGATAGTGGTTAGAAAAAGTAGGATAATTGTTTATAACAGACAAGGGGAAAACGATAGAGAAGGGAGTGGTTAGAAGAAAAAATAAGATAATTGTTTGCAACAGATAAGGGAAAAATATATAACAAAAAAACCAAGGAAGAAAGTTTAGGTAAGATAACCATGTGCAATAAACAAGGGACAAGGATATAAATAAGAAAACAAAGAGCATGGGAATGGATGTTGGGTAATAAATTGGGATTCCTCCCTTTGATAATCTCCAAGGGGGTAAGGGGTAATGATCCAAGTTAAAATTGTTAATCATGTGCTAATTTTGCACTAAACACCAAATATAAATGCATTTGTTGTGAAAAATTGTAGGGGAGCAAAGTGAAGTTAAATCGACATTTATTGGGTAAAGGTTATTACTACTTGAAAGACATTGTTGATTGAAAATACTATCATTAAAGAAACATCACATTGCAAAGTATGAATGTAGTTGGGGCCACAAGTAATTGGGAATTTGTATGCATCAGGATTTTAAGGAAACATGTAATTTGGGACTTCAAACTATGAATTTTAAATTGGAGTTGAGAGTCAAACAATAGTTGCAAGCATGTGAGGCCCAAGAAATGAACACAACCAATGGGTTTGAAAAATGCTTGCAACTAGAGTTGCATATCATACGAATATTGTGCAATTGTTTGAAAACAATGTGTGTGCTACAAAATTAATCATTTGCATTCATGCCATCCAATAGACAATTGTGGAGTTAGGTTCTTGTCATAGGTATAAACACCTTGTTGATGAACATATTATTTAAATTAATAATGATTTATATTAACTAGTAGTGAAATATGATGTTTACATAATGACCTTATAATGAAATAATTTAAACCAAGGTGAAATCACTAAGGTAGGGTGAACCTATTTCATTTTTAATGTCTTATAATGATTTGGGCTAATGATTTTCACTTCATTTTTGTACTAGTGATGAAATAAATAGGGTTAACACGACCATTAGGGTTGGGGAGCAACAAGGTTTCCTCATGTAGAGTTTCCCAGAGAAAACATAGTTCCTTTTTGGGAAGGGAAGGTTTAGGCAATAACAACGAAAACATAAAACTCCTTAGGGGAATTATGTTAAGGGAATGGTTAGTTCCATGGGGGAGACATTTCTCCTAGGAAGTGGGTTGCATTGAGATGAAATGGTCTTTGGGGAGGAAGGTTGCTTTGAAAAGAGGACAATGCTTTTGGGAAAAGATGTTTTGAAAAAAAATTATGTTATTCCACCTAAATGTGTTTTCATTAGGAACATTTTTTTTCTTTGGGGAAAGGTACATTGTGTTTCCTTAGGAAGGTATGGGAACAAATAAGATGTCAAGAATGGGTTTAGAGTCAAAAGCAATATGGGGAGGAATGGGCAAACAAAAAAAAAGAATTAAGGGAGGTAAGTGCAAGTTTGGAATTTTGCCAGATGGGCATGGGAAGCATTAATGGGTGGGTTCTATTGATGAGGGGTGGGGGGTTTCATTTGGGTTCAATGAAACAATAAGGGGGTGCCATCATAAACAAATGAGCCAAAAAACATGTTGGGCAACCACCAAAACTCTATAAAAATTATAATTTTGTTAGATATATTTTGTGGTGTCACTTTAATGCCATGTTACTCATGGAATGTTGTGTTAAATGATTAATATGAGTGTTGAAGAATTCAAAATAAAAATTCAGAAAAATTATTTGGGGTTTTGGTTTTGGTTTTAATAAAGGACCTTTGAACTGAACAATAATTGCATCAAAAGCAATCAATTTTGTAAATTACTAAGCTAAAAATTTCTTTATAAAGGAATTTTGATGAGAATAAAATTGAGATGATGTTAATTGATTATTCACACTCCAAAAACATTCACAATTTGAAAGTTGTGGAATTTGAAATTTCTAAAATTAAAAATCTATTGAACAAAATTTCAAATTTTCAAAAGTCTTTTACCACATGTAAATGGGATGTAATGTACATGACATTCAAAACAAAGTTGTAGTTTATGAAACAATAAAATAAAACATTGAATAATTAACATATTTTCATACAATTTGAAATTACAATAAATTTTCAAAACGAAACGCAAAATTTGGTAGAATTTGTACATTAAAAAAACATCTTAGTTATTTATGAAAAGTTAATACAAAAAATGTGATGTATTGAAAAATTGTATGTTTTTTTAATAACATATTACAAAAGATTTCATCCCAAAAGTCCTTTTTATGAAAAAGTGAAAATGACCACAAAAAGGAATACAATCCTTGAGTCCTTCATCATTGTTGGCTCATTTGACTATGATCCCACACAGGGGGCATGATTAACCAAAACCTTGACATTCTAGATTGGGTAATCGAAGTTCAAGAACTTGATGGTCAAAACGCATCATAGATTGTGCTTCATGTAATTCATTACTAGTATTAGTGTTTGCCCTCAAAGCATGATTAACACATTGTTGCAACCTTATAATTAAAACCTCATCCCATACAAAATCACATTACCTATACAATAGCCATCCCAACCAAAAAAACAAAAGGTTCAAAAATCCCTAGATATCATATGTAAACATAATATACAATAAAGAATTCGTAAAGTTGCTTAAACCATTGACATTGGGTGAAACATGATGTGAGACACCAAAATGGGTTGAAGTTGGTATTAAAAAAAAAACTCAAGGTGAAACTTGGAAATGCATTGATGTCATGTGAGACAAGGTGACAATGTGTGTGAAAGAGCTTTAGGGGTGTGAGAGGCATATGAGAACTTCAAACGTGTGAGAGAGCTTTAGGGTGTGAGAGTGTTTCAAGGCATGAGAAGATGAGAGAACTTCAAGGTGTGAGAAAACTTCAAGTATATGAGAGGGAAGAGGTGGGAGGGGTTATGTAGGGGCGAGCTTGCCAAGAGGTATAGAGTGATATTAACATGAAGAGTGAGGTGGAAGTTGAAGGTAGAAAGTAAGTGTTACAAAGCTTGGTGGCAAGAAGATTTGTTTTTCCTTCTTTAATTTCTTCCTTCCTTCTTTTCTCCTCTCTCTCTACCTTTGGGGTTTTTCTTTCCTTCCCCTTTGCCTCTTGACCAGTGTTGGGTGGTTCTAACTTACCAAATTGGGTAACCACCCAACACAGCTTCTGACCCCAACATTCTCTTTTCCTTCCTTTCCTTTCCTTTCCTTCTCTCTACCTGTGGCTTTGTTTCTTTCTTTTCTTCTTGTCTCTCTTGTGACCCCCAAGGGACCCTTTCTTTTGGGGCTCTTGATCTTTCATTCCTTTTCTTCTCTCTGCATGGATACCTACATTTTTCCTTTCCTTTCCTTCTTTCTGTCCTTTTATTCCTTCTCTATGCTCCCCAGTTTTCAGTTTCACCCCAGGTTGGACACCTTTACAAACAATCACTAACTAGGCATGAAACAAAAGGTAGAAGGTTGTCAAACAGGGGATGAAACACGACATGACTTTATGGATATCTTTAAATGATCAGCAATAATATAAGCACTCTGAACTCTGGAGTCTGAATATTCATGTCGAAGAATCTAATGAATACACTAGAATCATCAGAAATTCTCAAAACAAACAATATATCAGACCTTCTACCACTATGGTAGTTAACTACTTTAACTATTTTTTTCATCCTCAGGTTGTGACAACCACTAAGTTAACTATGCCTATAAGGTCCAGCCTCTGACCACCACTATAGTTAACTAACTATTGTGAGCTCAGTGATCATGCACCACTAAAGTTAACTAGCCTTGGACGGCAAACGCCTTTTATTGAACTTATACAATTTTTTCAGACAGGAGAATTATCATTGTCATTGTCAGTGTCTTCTTCTTCCTTCTCTTCTTCTTCGCCTCCATCATATAGTGCCATTACTAGCCGCTTTGGAATGTTGTTTTCCCACTTCATTTTCTTGTCAAGCGGGGCCACCTTGGCCAGGTTCGTCGAGATGAGGTGCTTGTTGATCTTGAAGAACATATTGATCTCTACCAAGCCGACATGCAGCGACGATCGTTTTGGAGCCAGGACGTTTGACAGGCTGCCCAGGTTGCATTCAAGTCCACCCGAGGATGGCTTGTTGGCCAGGATCGCCAGAGCAGTCTGCATGAGACATGGCATGCTTGTTTGACGAGCCCACCACTTGCACAGCTCGGCTGATTCCGGCCACAACTCGATATTGGTTTCAACGCCAATTCCTTTGAGGATTTAAACTTCGGCGTTCACCATCTGTGCCGCCGTCTCGAAGCGTTCGCCACTCCCATTAACGTCCTTCTTGTCATCATCAGCCACAATATCAAGAGCTGTTGACAACAATTCTAATGTCTTGACGCGCTTTGCCGGTCTCTCAAGTCGCCGAACTGGGGTACTCCCTGCCATTTGCTGCTTCTTGAGCACAATCGGCACTGCAACGGTCTCCGCTAAACATTTGATTTTGTTCCATATGAACTGGTTCACAAACACAAAGTGCTGCTTCTGTAGGCTCTCTTGTGTCCAGCCAACAGGAATATCAAACCTATCAATGTTAGTCGCATTGATCAACTTCGCTAGGATCTTTCCAGACATCATTGGTGGGTACAACATACTCTGTGCGTCGATTAAGTACGAGAACTTGAAATTGGTTTCTTCCAAAACGTTCTTCAGTAGCATGGGCTACCCAAGGTTGTTGCCATAGATCTTCTTGGGTTGACGAAGCACCAATATCGGATGGTACCGTTTGAAGTAGCGTTCAGACATTGCCTTGCCAAGAAGCTTCCATGCTTCACGAGTGGCCGGTTACAGTACGTCATGTGATCACGACACTGGATCGGGGTCTTCAGAACCGAGTTGACAACGTATCGGTATTATCAACTTGAGCGGCTTACTTACATCAAAAACAGTTGTGTACAAAGAGTATAACATGACGTACACATCAACAATGACAAATGTTTGCATAGCCTGTGCCTTGATTTGAACGGCCCGAACTGGTTCAATCATTGAATAAAACTCGATGCATAGTGTGCGGTCCATGTCGGTCAGTGGAACTAGTCGATTGAGTTTGCGGTATGCCTGCAAGAGAGGTTCCCAGGCTATTAGAATTCGTTCCAGTACAAGCATTGTGGATGACCATCGGTGCTGCGGCGAGTTAAGTAGTTTAAAGTATGTCTCCAAGAGTTCAAACATGGCTTCCTCGAAGGCTCCCTGCAAGTACTCAGACTTGTTCACAGCTTCAATGACCTTCTTGATCCTTTGGAAGAAGCAACGCGCGTCCACATTCTTACTATTGTTAGGGTCGATCGAGGTGCCAAATGCTTCCGTGAGTGCCAGGTGGATTAGATGTGATATACACCATTCCCACCAAGCATCGATCAGAATGTCTAAGGTACGCTTTACATCGGATCCCGAATCTGAAGTGCTTATCAGCACATCGAGCATCACCTTAATGCCGAACTCCTCAAGGACACCTGAAGACCATTCGTGCAAGATTGTAGACAACTGTTCCGCTTGACGCTCATTGGTAGTCGGTGCAAATCGACGGACGGCGAGATTGTAGCCAATATTGAACCTGGTCGACGTATTGAAGCACACTCGCAATGCCAGGTACTTCTGGTTATTCATCTTGCTATTTATCAAGTTCAGGCACACTCGCAAATGACAGGTACTTGATCGTAAAGAATGAGCGCACTTTAGTGAGTGACATAATGATGATCTTCTTGCACGTGGTGTACAGCTCGACGTGAAACTTGCGGATGTTGATTGACTTCATTCCACCTTCCCCGACAGGTAGCTGATGACCGATCAGTTGCCATCTACGGGTCGTGAACGTGTTGTACGAGATCGACTGTTCGGCGAACCAGGCTCCCAACTGCACTTCAAACCAACGCTTTGGGTCTTTTTTGAAAGCTGGGTCGGATAAATCAAGCTGCTTCTTGATATCTGCTAGCTTCTTATTAGTTGCCATTGTCTTGGATGAGGTTATGCAATGTTTCTTGTCGAGGTGGGTGCAAGCGTTCGACGCTCCCGTCTTTGTGCACTTAATGACAACTGGCTTGTTGACATTGAAACACGGGTCCAACAAGCAGATGAACCACTCGACCTTATCCTTGTCAATCAGGTGCATGCCGCATTGATTAAGGAAAGACGTCGTCTTTTTGAAATCCTTAAACGCGACGCCTTTGATGATAGCTGGGAAAATGCCATCTTTGATGAAGTTTTTGATCCGAACCGCCACGATGTCTCCATGCTCAGCATTGTGAACCTCAAGTTGCGCCTCTTCGTCATCGATCTCGATAGGTAGGGGTGGTGCCACTTCACCTTCAGCAGTGATATCAACAACAGTGATGCTTCCGGATTTGACGACATCATCTTTGGACCAAGCCATGATGTGCAGTCCAGCACCAACTTTGTGAAATGAGCAAGGGCGGGCTCAGCGGGTGATGATGGTCTCGCAAGGGACGTTGATCTCAGTGGGTGATGGTGGTCTAGCAAGGGACGATCAATATCTTCGACAATCATAACAGGAGTTGGATGAATATCCCATTGATTCAATAAAAATAAAATAATCAATAATTGATTGTCTGCTCATAATATTAGATCAGATATGAAGAGCAATACTGTTTGATCAATATCTTCGACAATCATAACAGGAGTTGGATGAATATCCCATTGATTCAATAAAAATAAACTAATCAATAATTGATTGTCTGCTCATAATATTAGATCAGATATGAAGAGTAATACCATTTGATCAATATTTTCGACAATCATAACAGGAGTTGGATGAATATCCTATTGATTCACTAATATATATAAATTAATCAATAATTGATTGCCTGCTCATATTAGATCGAATATGAAAAGAAGTACTGATTGATATGAATATCTTCGATATTTTAATAGTCAAAGAAATCAATAATATTATTGTATTGTTCAATCTGCCAATAATAATCAACCCAACAAAAAACGAGCTTTTTAAACTGACAACACCGTGACAGAGTGCGTGACAGACTCTGTCACGCACATTCTTCATACTTAAAGAATGTAAGTGCAGTAAAGAACGGTGCTTCTCACAGGAATCCCGAGGACCAAGGAGGATTCACGATGCGTCTATGAGTGTGGTACTGTGAGGGACAATGGATGAATTGATATATGTGTATTAGGTATGCAAAGTCCTAGTCCTGCCTGTAGTTAACTACCTATAATGTGTTGGCGCATATATGCACCACTATAGTTAACTAACTATTGTGAGCTCAGTGATCATGC
>Ga0209208_10000734_pt1 | contig 44112 bp, 28 predicted proteins | sample S1TSphfallax_3_FD_187694 | JGI IMG/M metagenome (GOLD analysis project Ga0209208, IMG submission 187694) | Host-associated microbial communities from peat moss isolated from Minnesota, USA - S1T2_Fd - Sphagnum fallax MG (SPAdes) (version 2) | ecosystem: Host-associated > Plants > Peat moss >...
TGAATTCTGTAGCTTACAGGTTTAGGGGGTCAAGCTCAAGCTCATCTTGGCATATCTGTAGGGCATCGTAACATAAAGGCCAGGTACATTCAGCAATTGGCAGTGTTCTGCAGTTTGCAGTTCAAATGTCTGTTGAGTTACAGGAACTCTTTGACCTATTTGAACTGCACACACTCCCTCTCACGCATATGAGCATTTCACCAGTGTTAACAGTCAGCTCAAACATGTGGATTGCAGAGATTATGCATAGAGATGATTCTAGATGTCATTTGCCAATAGTAATTCTGATGTCCAGAGTTTGTTTATTTGTGTCAGCTACCCCTAGAAGGCAAGTCTGATGAAATGGGTTATTGTGAGTCCATAGTGATGGCTGGCTACAATGTTGTCACAGGTTTGCTTATCCCTGCCAATATTATCAGTAATCCAGGGTCTCTTACAGTGGTGCTAGGAAGTTCTGAACACTAAGAGATTGCACCATTGGATCAGAGTTGCTGAGAAGGTCCATGTTGTGAATGCTAGCAGTCTCCAGCTGTGTTTCATCCATGTGAGAATTGAACCCCTTAACCGTATTCTTGAATTTTAGTAAGTTTATATCTGAGAAACTGTGTTCATGGTCAATTCTCTATTTCAATTGGAGTAGGATGGGCAATTACATTCTCACTAACTATCATATCTGTCTACAAACGGATACCGACTTCTGTATCCTTCTGCAGAATCTACCCAATGGGGTACTCCTGTTTACAAACATAGCATGCAGCTGCCTTACTGGAGGCCTCATTCAAGAATTAGAAGACCATATTGGCAGTGGCCAAGGATTTCAGCAACCTCAGGATTGGACCAACTTGGAAACCTCCACTGGGAGTGGCCTATGGTTGCACACCCCTGGGTTTAACAAGGAACACTGGCAGTCTGGACCTGGGGCATGTGGATTTGTAGGAGGACATTTCCAAGATTTTAATGTATCTCATTTTGCGTCTGGTGAAGGCAGTAGTACAAATGATTATGCTGAAACTTCTTCTGAACCTCCAAGCTTTCTGGAAAGGTATGAGATCCAACAAACCAACCCAGGGTAGGTCCCAATTTCACTTATTAAATTCAACACACAGTCTTAGTAACTTGCAACTTCATCATCTATGATTGGTTTGATTTTGGGTCTTGAATCCTTCAGTGATTGTGAATATTTGGTGTCATGATGACTTGGACATTTGCAGGGAATTTCATGAGTTCAAACTGCAGGAAACTGCCCAAAATGGGAAGAAGCAGAATATGGGACAGGTTTACAAGGCCAAATCTTTTAGTGAGAGCTTCAAGGTACGTACAACAGTTGGATTCAGAAGTACTAACAAACAGTCTTTACTAGCAAGTTTCAACAGTGACTCTCTATTTTTCTTACTATTGTTATTGTTGGATGCTAGTGGGTGCATACAAGTATATTGCCAAACATGATGGAAAATTAACAGAAACAAAATGGAATTTTAAAATTCTACGATATTTCTGAACAACTTGACAGTGACCTAGTTCCTTCGAGATCCTGCTTGAACTTTGTTACTTGGTCTTACCAAATCTTAAGGCATTGAGCTTGCCAAGGAGGCTTGATGGCTAGATTTTGGAGCAGATGCATATACCAACTACTAGTTATGTGATTGTATGCAGGCACCAAACATGACAAAAGTTGATCCATCTGGGTACTTGGACCTTGCAGCAGACTGTCTGAAACACATCCACATCTTAATTTCATTGAAAATTGCAAATCCAGTACCAATCAACTACCTCCAGTGTTCATATTTATTTGAGAAGCTTTGTGGGACTCTGAAACATGCAAGGGGATTCATTCATGGTCTTTCTTTGCAAGGCATCAAAAGGTCACAAAACACTTCGAGAAAGCTTGCGCAAACAGCTAAGGAGGCTGAGAAACTTGTTGGTGATGTGATGCCCAGTGGATCCAAGCTGCCATGATCTTAGCAAATTCAAAGGAGCATTTTGTGTCCTTAGCTTTCAAACTGAGGTTGTACATGCAGCTTCTGGAAAGCAATTTCAATGAGGGAGTGAAGATTATGTTTTTGACTAAACTTGGAGATCGAAAGTGGAGTGATCTTGTCAAGTATGAAGAACTTCACATCATTGATGAGAAAGCAAAGGAGGATCAACAACTGTTACTGTCAAGATTGACTCAAGTTGGGTCAAGTGATCGAAGAATCTCATCAAAAGATTAGAGATCTCCTCTCATCAAGGATCTCATGTCATTGATGCATGGAAAGTGGGTCACAAAAGTATTCAACAAGTGCAAAATGGTAAAATAGGAAAGGGATCATGTGCAACTGTGTACAAGGTTCTGTGGCTTGGAGAACATTTTGCAGAGAAGCATTTTGATGGACCGGAAAACAAATATTTCCAAGAAGAACTCTCTTCTTGTTGGATTGTCTCACCCAAATATATTACCCCTCTTTTGTTATACTACTTGTAGTTGTTATTGTTCCCTTGTTATGGACCTGATGGATATGGATCTTTGTGAATTCATGCTCAAAAGATTGGAGGACTATGAAAACCTTGAAGGGTCATTTGAGCTTCTTGAAGCAGTTGACATCATGTTGCAAGTAGCATAAGGTATGAATTACCTGCATAAAAAGAGAGTGATTCATTGAGACCTGAAATCACTGAATGTTCTCATCAAGTGTGATGAACATGAAAGGCATGTATATGCAAAAGTGGCTGATTTTGGGCTCTCCAAAACAAAAGAATTAAGTTGCACATATACTGACCAATCAATGGATGTTGGTACAACTAGATGGATGGCACCGGAACTATTTGGTGATCCAGAGTTTCAGAATGCTGGTCCAAGTTCTTTGAGGGATTCTGATTTATCCTTCAAAGTATCACTTCAAAGTTGACATCTACAGCTTTGGGATGGTCTGTTATGAGATTTTGACTGGAGATGTACCCTTTTCTAATTGTAAATTGATGGATCTTTGGAGGAGGATAAAGGATGGATTGTGACCAGATATACCTGAACGATGTCCTCAACGACTGTCCACATTGATTCAAGCCTACTATCATTCCAACCCCATAGCATGACCTTCATTTCCTGAAATCTGTGTGGAGTTGAGGCATATTATGTGCTCACTCATGGTAGATTCTGCATTGTGATTCTTGTTTGTCTTTGGTATATAATTAGCTCATTTTTATAGAATAATATCTAGGTTAATGATTCTGAAAACCTGAGGTCTTGTCATGAGTACTATAATGTTACACTTGCCCGTTGAGGATTGATGATTTTGAACACTGATGTAATATGGAGAAGAACAATGCTGAAACAGGGTGAGAACTAGGTTGCACTAATTGTTGATCAAGATGTGTAAGCTCTTGCAGAAGTCAGGCAGACCTTGAACTAGTGCTACAGGATCTCAAGAGCTCCCTTGAGATCAAACACCTTGGATTTCCAATAGAGAGCTACCTACACAAGGTTTGGGACACTAGAATTTCCATGCACAGAGCATGAAATGTTAATAATCATGGTCTACTTCTTCTCAACAATGAGCTTCTGGAGATTCTAACAGTTGCTATTACAGCCATTTCTGAGGAAATTTGTGAGGGTATCTATTCAACTAAGTTCCAACCCAACATGGCTGTCATTGCCATGATCAGTGTGGATTGGGAGAAAGTGTACCAGATTTGTCACTGCCTGAATAACCAATATGCAACCGTGGAGAAGCGCCAGTCTAAGGTATGGCTTATGGAGAGACTTTCTGTCACACAATGGTTGAAGATCTCAAGCACATTGTGCTTAAATAACAGTTTCTACATTATAGCCATTGTTGCAGCAGAACTGAAATATGCCTACACACTAATACTTCACTTGAATTAAAATTGTGGAATGCAGCATTCAGGTTTCCATCCTCTTATTTGCTATTCTAATGTGTCATTTTCTGTTGATTTGTCTGAAAGCCAGTTTAATTTATATCTACAACTATACCTGCAGCTAATTTTAAAGATTTGTTTGGTGAGTCTGTTATTTCACAGGTACAGGAAAGACAGCAAAGACAGCAAAGACAAAGTACTTGCAGTGTTTGGTATTCAACTGCTCCACCAGTGCTCTGGTGACACAGTCTTGTTTTGCATACAAAGCAATCATGAAAATGTGAGTAGTAAAGTTCACACTGCAGTCAACAAACTCCAATAGTCAACAAAATTTTGAATATAACAGGAATGTGCTTTGTTCCACACCATGGCCATAATGGTTCTATTCATAGTAGAGGGTCCACTGAAACCACCAGCAGGAGCTTTATCCACTGTGGCGCAGGGGCCCAGATGAACCTCTTTCTTCAGTGTTATGGTCTCTCTCCTGCCTGAACTCTAAGATTACTCTCAGGTGTATTTTGACCTCTCTTATAGCAAGGGCATCCTTAATGATCAAAATGCTAGGGCAATTCAGTGGTAGAAGGGCTTCTGAGAATGGCATACCATTGTTAATGTATCAGCCCCCACTTCCAACATTGAAGTTTGGGTTAGACATTCAGCATCTTGAGATGTTCATTGGAAAAGGAAAGTAAAATTGAAGTGTAGAGCTCTGATTTACCTTTTGTGATGTACAGATTAAAGATGTGTGTGTACCCTTGCAGATGATGTGTGTGATTGAGAACAGGGGAAGGAGCATCACAGAAAGAAGGCAAAGGAGGAAAGTAGGCAGCAACTTGAAAGTCAAGGTAAAAAATGAACCTGGAGATAAGGAATAGGAGTTTGAGGTGTGCTGGAGCCGTGCCTTGGAAGAACTGGTGCATAATAAGAAGGTGAGGATGAGTATCACCCATTGTCCTGCCCATAGCTTATGGACCCTTTTATTTCTTTTAGAAGAAGTGCACAACCTCAAATATCTGCCAAACATTCAGAGCCTGAGCTCTTGTAGTTAGTGGTAAGCCTGCTAATGTAAGGTTGTGGTTGCAGGATCAGAAAAAAAAGCTAGTACTGTTGAGACACAGGAAGATGAAGACCTTTCTCAACTTGCCAGTGATGCATTGAGACAATGTTTAAAGTTTGATAATTCTAGGATCTTCTGAAACTGTCAGCTGACAAGGTATTTTTTCACAAGCCTTTCAGTCTGCTGGAAAGAGTAGTAGACTGAATACAATTGTTTGAAAGGTCCATGGAAAAGGATAGATGGAATATATGCTGATGATGCTTAACCCTCTTGAAGCTACTGCATCTTTTACTGAGATGGCCATCTAACCAGGCGGGTACTTGCATTGCCAAAGTCTTTTGAGAAGAACTTGAAGTTCCCAGGTTCCCACATCTTAGGTAGATGGTTCTGCCAGCTATTATCATCAGGTCAGTTTCATATAACCTGTGACATGCCTGGTGGGATTGGAATTGTGAACCCATGATCTCTTGCAAATCAACTGACCACTTATAATACCATTATTTTGCATAGTTCGAACCTTGGCTTTGCTACTTGTCCATCTCCTTAGTTGGAACCTGTGTGTGAGCAGTGAACTAAAGATGGTTGTCAATGCAGTTCAGGGACTCAACCAGTCATTTGACAAGTCCAATTTAATCCTTTATGAGAATTGGGCTACATGTTGCAAGCATCATTGTTAGAAAGAACCTATTATCAAGGCACTCCAAGTGACCACATCTTGGGATGGCATATTTTTTAACACTCTCAAAGCATCTTCAAGACTCCCACATTTTGCATAGATGTCAATCAAGCTATTCCCCACAAAGATGTCAGAATTGCAACCAGTTTGAATGAGCTGTTCATGAACAATCCTGCTGTCTCCAAGTGCTCCTAAACCAGCACATGAATTCAGCACCCCCACAAAAGTAAGAGTCTGGCTGCATGCCTTTCTGCTGCATTTCCCAAAATAGATCCAGTGCCTTCTGCCCTTGGCCGCATTGCTCATGTCCCAATATCATGGCAGTTTAAGTGATCACATCTCAAGATAGCATCTTGTTGAACACTCTCCAAGCACCCTTGATGCTCCCACATTTTGCCATGGTGGATTCAAGAAAAACCCCTCCCCATTCTAACACAAAATCTACATATGATTCCCTAAAGAAAACTCTAAAGGACAAAAAGAAAAAACATAATGAATATAAGTTTCATAAAAATGTTAGGATGTGTGAGCTGCACATTTCCCTTGGGTTGAGAGCATTGCTAGAAAAAATTGATTTGTTCAAAAAATGAAAAGAAAGACAAGATCCTTGTTGTAAAATTTTATTATCTTTCTAAACATGATGACAAAGGAAAACTACAATGATTGTGAAAGGGGTGGCCAAAGAAGTTTTTTATCATGTGAAAGACAACCATCATCACAAGAATGAGATTGCATATTTTTTAACTTGTAGGGACAATGTGGTGCAACAACTAAACACAACAGATGTGGAGGAGGACAACACAAAATGAATCCCAAGCATTCGCACTTGGGGCGTTGGAGTTCTAAAATTTCTCAAATTTTTGGGTTTAAAATTAAATAAGCAAATGTGATCCAAATTGGGTTCCAAGTCTAAAGCAAAAGTTTTGAAACATAGATATCCAAAGCAAGCTCACACTTTCAATTTCAAGTTGTGAGCTAGAAGAATATGGCTAAAAGAAAGGTTGGGATTAAAGTGGCAATTTGACTCCCAACCATTAAAACATGGAAAACGAGGGCCAAATGACTTCCAATTGGGGCATGCAACATGGCATTGGAAAGATTGCAATGAAAAGAGAAATTATAGAGTGATTACATGTTTAAAAACGCCTATTTTGACGGAATTACAAGGCTCCAAATTTTTCAAACACTACGTGTCTTGATTTTGGGATTCCATTTTGGGGTTCCCAAGAATTTTAGTCATTTCAATGTAGCCCTTATGGCAAGCCACACAATAGATTATAAGGAAGGCAATAGTGAATTTTCCCAAGTCTATACTACATGAGCTTTAAATGAAGTTGTGGCAAGTGTATGAACCAATTTAATTATAGTGCACAAACTACCATTTTTCTTGGTTTGTGCATGTTCACATGTTTGAAAGCACAATTTGAAAAAAAAATTCTAATTCCACCTTAGAGCTCTCACACACCCCTTTAATTCCCAAGTGCAAAGAATTGGGGAATGTACTCATTAACCCAAATTTTCACTTTATGTATATAATAACCAATTATTACCAACTGGTAACAGATGAGGTATTATCATTTTTAAAAACTATTAAGTTGTTATTAAACAACAAGTAACCACTCTATTGAGATAATTGGTAACATGTATGTTAAGATAATCAGTAATAGGTATATTAAAGTACTAGTCTATCAATAGAACATGTTTGGGATTAACCTATGGCCAATAGCCCTTATAGTTCAATCTTGAATTAATTGATAGTAGTATTACCTAGTGACTGTTTAAAACAACAATATGTTTTGGTGTATAAATAGGAAGATTTGAGAATGATGAGTAATTTTTTCTTTCTAACTGGATTTTTGAATTCATTTTTTATTTGCTTTTGAACATCTTCATGTTTCTCTTTTCATTTCTTTATATTCAAAAGTAAATAAAAACACACTTGTTGATGTTTGTGTACAAATCAAAATTTGCAAAGGAAAAGTAATTATGTTTTTTTTTTTGAGGGAATAGAAAACACCCTTAAACATATGGCAACCATGCAATGGATTGAAATTGTAAACATTCACATTTATATTCTCTATTTTAAGCAAGAAGGTTTTCTCTTAAAGTTTTGGTTTGAATTTGTACTAGTTTTAGTGGTTTCCTAAAACTATTTTGTGTTTTAAACAATTTTTTATTTTTATAGTTTTAGTTTAAAGATTGAGATTTGCACATGATTGTTTTTGAAATCTAGAAAACTTGTTGATTTAAAAAAAAGTATGAATTAGCAATCGTTTAAAATCAATGTGAGATGTCAAAAGTTGTCATAAAAGGCCTTGGAAGGAAACTAGAATTAGGAGCATTGTCTCTCCCTAAGTTGATTCAATTACAAGGACAACAACATTTTCAAAATGAAGGAATTCAACCAATTGATGTTCCTAGCATTAAGCCTCAACAATTGGTGATGGTAGAGATACCTCCTCATTAGGTACTAGCAAAGCATGATGAAAGGAAGCAACCACAAGTACCTTCAACCAATCATATTTTGACACCCTAACATTTGTCCCAACAATGAAGGTTGAAAGCATAATCAAGTGGACATCACACCGCACATGTTCAAAATGTTAATGAAATAACTTTTGTAAGCTAGAAATGGCAATCTACAACACCCAACTACTACATTCCCATAGTTATTATACCATCCCAATTAGGACTGATTGTTGGGTACTATGTTTATGAACCAATTCCCACTTTGAATCCAACCACAATATATTCAAAATTGGAGCACAACCAAATTCTAAGCCAATTAAAACAACTACATAACCTAGAACAAATAACTTCACACTAATTTAGTTTTCAACCGCATGTAAAACAAGTGGAAGCAACTACAATTTATGTTCTTTTCCAACAAACACAACCACTTAACCAAAATGTTTGGTCGAGTGTATTTGTCATGGGAATCGTTGAACAACCACCTATTCAACAAAGTGTATTAGTTCTACATCCCACTATTGAGATTGCATCAACATGTGCATATTGTCAATAGGTTGGACATACATGAGTTCAAAAATTATCCCTTTTATGGATGATAAACTAAAACATTCGATGAGAAAAAAAACTCATAACTTCTCTATAGTTACAGAAGTTATGAATTCTTCTTTCATCAACATAAGTGCATGTTTGTGTACCTATGCAACAATTTTGACTTCAACTGGGTTTGGTCAATAACCCAAAACCAATTAGTTCATTTCTAGGTTGCCAACAACTTGTTACACCCCTCATAATGTAACAACCTAAAGTTGTACCTTATCCACCATATCCAATGTGGTATAACATTGTACCATCTTTTGTACCTATGGATCCTAATATGTATCCAATGTACTATTTTGGGATCAAAGGACTTGATCCATTGATTTCAGTTATAAAGGAGTGGTATGTAGCTAGTATTACTCAATCAGAATTGGTGCCACATGTTTAACAGACATAATAGGTGTAGTACCCTACATGAGTTCCACTTTTTAAACTAGGACAATCGGTCATAGTTCCAAGAAGAACATCTATTCAACACATAGCAACAACAACCTTACCTATTAATTTAACCATTGCCATTGGACTATTTGTCTATGGTCACTACTAGAAATTTTGGGTTTTGCAACTATCATTTGCAACTAAAATTCAATTGCATGTGACACATGCAACTGCAAATCTGTGTAATTGCATAAGACAAGTTGCACATGACATTCAATTGCATGTGACAGTACGTATGCAACATGTATATACGGTGCTAATATACATGCTCATCCATACATACTAATCAAAATGTAGTTGCACCTTATGTACAACTCTCCTTGCAACTACAATGCAACTAATAAAAATATGACGCATGTTTTAAAATTGGACAACTAGCTTGTGGACACGTGTCACTAATTAGTTTTTTTGTTTCAAAATAAAAAATTCATTGGATTAATCTCGATCATTAAAATTTATGCCACTAAGATGATGACACGTGGCACACCATGGAACGTCCATTGACCAATTGACACGTGTCCATTAAAAAAACACCAATTATGTGGTGACACGTGGAAATTAAAGCCCACCTTTTTGTAATATTGAATAATAATATCTAAATTGTCCAATTTATGGCTAATAAGATGTTGACACGTGTTATCTAGTTAGGTAGGTTATTATTAAACCCCATTAGGTATATAGGCTTACTTAGGTATGTTAATAGGTTTAACATAGCTAGGTTTAGGCTATATAAGTAAGATTAGAATAATCCAATTTTATTTTTAAAATTAACCATTTCATAGAGGTCAAGTTTTTTTAATTCATTCATCCCCAATGGCATTTGATGTTTTATTACAACCCAGTTATAGCTCCTAGTTATATACTGAGCCAAATAGAATTAGAAGCCAAAGAATATGGGATAAAAGATTCCATTGCAAACCTCATGAACCAACTTAATTGCACATCAGATGCAACTAATGTATTAGAGCATAGTAGCTAGGGGAGGGTTCTATTGATTCTAGTGTTGAAATAAAATTTGAAGCCCTCTTTTTAGCGCATCTAAGACAATAAGAATAGTAAAAAATGGATTAGAAATGAGAAAGTTATCGTCCCCCAAAGTAAAGGGGGTTAGAAATTCAAAAAAACCATTGAATACTAAAAAGGCCAATTTTTAAACACCCAAAAAATTCCTTTTATATTGGTTTTTTTGCTATTAAAGTAAGAATATGATTTGTAGAACTTCAGATTTCGCTCCTATAGCACTTTAAATCGTTTAAAATGAATAAGAAATAAGAAAGTTATGAGGTTTGAAAGTAGGAAGGGTCCAAAGAAAAGGAAAAAAATAAAATTGTAACTTGGAAAAAAACTTATTTTTCTTATTTTTCATGTTTTTCTTCTTGTTAATTTTTTATTACTCCTTGTTTTTCGCACTTCAAAGATGATTATAGGATATTTTTAATAATTATAATTACTTAATGAAAATATTATTTTAACATTATTATATAGCTTAAACTAGTAATTAACTTAAGATGTTTTTGTACTTGTAGGTTAATTCGTGTAGCCTATTTACATTAATATTTTAACATAAATAATAAAATTCAAGTATATAATACCTATTGAATATATATATAATTGATTATCATTATAATTATAATAGACATTTAATTGATAATTATGAACATTTATAATAAATTTTAATATTATCATATTAACCAATTCTGAATTATTTTTTGTTTAGTCAAATTTACATTTTCTGAAAAATATTTCAAATAAAATAAATTCAAAAAGTTTTACTTGCCAAAAAAAATATTTAAATATATTTGACGAATAAAATTTAAAAACTTGCAATATATATTTAAACCATGGTTTAGTTTAACATAATTTAATTTAGCCATAATAAATATATTATAATTTATTTTAGCCATAAATAATTTAACCATAATTAGTTTAGCCATAATTAATATATTTTAATTTATTTTAGCCATAAATAATTTAACCATAATTAATTTAGCCATAAATATTTTAGCTTAATAAAATTAGGCATTGTTAATTTTTGCTTAATTTAATTTAGCCATGGTTAGTTTAACTTTTTTGTTTATTTAACCTAGGTTAGTTGAAGTTAGCATAAGTTAACATGGGGTTAACCTTAGTATTAAAGGCACATAATATTATTATACATAGCCTATGTAGATATATTAAGTATAATAATTTAAGTATGTATAAGTTTAGACCATTATTTTTATGACATGTGTCCATGTTGCACACATTTAGTTTCACACACAACTGTATGGCTGAAAAATTATATAATACCAAATTTATAGTTGCAAACATCACCAAGATAGTTGCAAATTACAACTAGTTGCATGCGAGTTGCATAGTGACTGGTTGCAAAAAATAGAATTTCTAGTAGTGGGTGGGGTTATGCCATTTCAACCACCAAGAAGGGCTAACTCACATCCACAATTGGGTGGAGCACCACCTAAAGATTCACCTCATGGAGGATTACTTGGAGGAGGATCACCTAATCAATACCCGCCTAGAGGATCACCACTTAATCCACATGTTGGACTTTACGGATGGTCAACACTTGATCCAAGAATGTTCATGCCACTATGGTATTCATTGGTTGTGTTAAAGGAGTAGGTAGATTACATAGTTTTTGGGACTCATAAAACATTATGGATAGGAATAGGCCATTGGACAATTGGGTTTCAATTTTGAATTCTTGTTGAATTCTTGTTTTGTTGTTCATGTTGATGGTGACTTGGGGACTGCCCAAAAGTGGGAGTTTGGGGAAAGTGAAAGATATTTATAGACACAATTTTGGAGTAAAAATAGAAATGTAGGTATTTTGTAAAGAAACTATAGATTCTGGTGTTGAATATTACATATTTGATTTGCTATTCGATTACACTTCAATGAAACATGGATTTTTTGTTGTAATTTTGTTGAAGTTTTCAATGAACAAGGAAGTATAAACTTCTTCATTGATTTCCATATTCAATTTGTTGTGTGAATCATTTATGTTATTAAAAATATCATGAAAATGAACTATAATTATATTTATATTTTCTCTACATTATATTGTAAATTATAGATTTTGATTATCATAAATAATCATGAATATGGTGTATTGATGGATTGCAAATAGATGCATGTTTAAAATCAATGCGAAATTGTGAATGAATGTATATTTGTAATGCAAATATGCTAATACAATAAGTGTGGAGTGGTTTGGAGGAATTTAATCCACACCTACCATTTGGTGACCATCTTATAAGGATTTTAAAAAATTCTTTAACAATAACAAGAAGGTTTTCTACATTTTCCATTTTTTATACTATAAATGAGGGTGTTTAGAAGAGTGGTTTAGTTTTCAATTTAGATTTGGAAAGGGTATGTTAGAAAGCATGAAAGGTCTAAGTGGTTAAAGCCATAAGGACTACAACGTAATCTACAAACTTTAAAAAAAAGAGGATTGTGAAATAAGATGAATCAAATTGTGACTTGAAGTTTATAGTGGCAATTGGATTTAGAGGCAAATTTACGCGCTCCCAAGCTCTTTGATAGACTCAAATGTCAGTCTGAGGCAAAAATAGTGGAAGAGTGAGGAGTTGGGGACACGCCAGTTAGCTCACAACACTTTGGGGTAAAAGGGTGTGTTGGAGCTCTGGGATGGGACTAAGAAGAATCACAAGCACTTAATCACTCACACAAACTTGCACAAAACCAAACAACAAATTGGTTAATGCATAGTTGGAGCACTTTTGGTGCTAGGATGAGCCATGGGAAAATTCAGATTCTCAAGACTCACCACGGCTCAAACTTGGGGCAAGCCACCACCTTCCCCCTTATAATATACTTTGTGCCTTTCCACGAGGGCCACATCCAAATGACATTTTGTCTTGGGACTCTCGCGACTTTGGGGCCCCATAACTTTGTGTGCAAACCTCCAATTGATATGAAGTTTCAAGCAAAATTGTAGCCCTCATCAAAATCTTTCCAACGGTATGTCACATGCCACCTACACACAAGGAAATCAAATCGATTCCCGACTTTTAGTGGTCGGGAATCAAATTGCCTATTTGACTCCTAATTTTTCTTTTGGCCATAACTTGTGTTTCAAATGTCCAAATGGGTCATGCAAGCCCATTTTGGACATCTAAGTCTCAATAACTTTCCAATGATACAAGGAATTCTTCAATCCAATGGGGTTTGACCCCTACAATGGCTCCTTAAAAAATTCGGGAGTCCATCGGGAGTCCAACTCTCAAAGTGGGAGCTCATTTGGGAGTGTGAGAGTTCATTCTCTCACACTCTCCTACATTCTCGGGAGTATAAGATGTGCCTCCCAGGCTTCCCTCTTGTCCTGCACTTTTGTAAGCCCTTGCCTTGGTCGTGAGCCAAACGCTAGGGTTGTGACATTCTCCCCCACTAAAGAAGAGGTCAATGTCCTCATTGACACTTAGAATTTATTTCTTCAATGCAATTGTTTTCATTTGGATCCTTGGCCATCAATTGTCGACTTTTGCGACATGACCTTACCTCAAGTTAACTTAGGCGTCCCCAAGTTTCCAACACTTTCTTGGCAAATCAAAGGGGGTTTCATAAAAAACCTTTAACCTTTGTTTCATCAAAAGACTTAAACTAGCCTAATCGACGAAGCCCTCATTTGGGAGGCAATTATTTTATGCTTCCCTTCATAAAGAACTCAAGCCAAGTCTAATCTTGGCCTAAATTATTTAACATGACTCCTTTCCCAACCTTGTGCCTTGATCACAACAATCAAGCCTAACTAAAGGTATGCTTATCAAAATATGAGAAGTGACGTTTAAACTTTGCAAAAACTTAAGTCCCAAGCTATTCGATTATAGTACACGAACGGGGTCATGACTTCCCACGTTGATTATCACTACCAGCCAACCCTTTGGGATGCACTTTTGGCCTTTCTTTGGCCTTCCCTTTTTGTTTCCCATGTGATGGTTCCAACCATCAATCTTTTATTTGACTATTTATTCCCCTTGGTAGGTAAGTAGGTGAGTGGGTAGGTTAGGTAGGTCAATAGAAAGGGGTGTCAAATAGTTTTTTTGTTTTAAAACTTGAAAGCTAAGTAAGGTGGGCAATTTTTTTTAAAAAAAGGCACCAAGGTTAATGTACCCAAATTCATCCCAAGATGGCAAGAAAGGTTTCATCCATAATTGGTGTGTTTGTGGATGTTGTGTCATTCAACCCAAAGTGAACCGACATCCATTAGTGAACCAATTGTAATTATGTCCATTGGATGCGGAAGGATTTTTCATCTAGTGGCAAAATGTGAGCTAACCATTATTCACCTTTTCGATGCAAACCATTTTTTGAAGGGTTTTTTTCCTTTAGTTTTTTTTTTCCCCAACTTTAACCTCACCTATTTAGCTACATACTAACCCACCTTTTTGGCCCTACTTACCAACTAAGAATCAAGCCCTCACCCTTTTCACCTACCTACTAGATCCATGCCCTCTCTACCTATTAAATTCTCCCCCCCCACCTATATGTTTATCGCCCAACCAACATGCACATGCCCCCCTACATGCTTATGTCATTTATATTTTTACCTACCTATTCATTATCCTATTTACTTACACATGTTGATGTTGACTGATGAAAATTATGCAAATGCAAGTACTGCATTATGTTGGTTAACACTAAATTAAACATATTTAAAAACCCCCATGTAATTTGTTAATGGTAAAAAATTGTCTTATGTTGATTAAACAACATGGATGTTGGGAGATGGTAATACTGTCACTGGATGGTAGTTACCATTAAATGGCAAAATAATCTCAGGAGAATTCTAAAGTGAAAATGTTTTATGACAGTAGTATTGTGAATACAATGAATTATCTTCATGGGAAAAAATATTCATAAGTTAATTTTGAAAAAAATTCTAATATAATAATAGCTTAATCTATAATAACTTAGTCTAGTTCACCTAGAAGGCATCCTAGTAACTATTTAGTTACTAGTGGTAAATATCCTACTTACCATCTTCTATTTATTAGGGGGTGAAGCCATCTAATTTAATTAGTTCAAATGGATAAAAGATGAATGGATTTCCTTTAATTAGGATGTGTGAGAGGAATTAGGATAAAGAGATCTAGGAAGATAAGGACTCAGCCATTGTGTGGTGGGCATCTTTCTTAGGTTCCTTATCTATTTATTGGGAGGAATGAAAAATTTCATTAGAAGATTAGATGATTAGATTCATTCGTTTTCATGAATCATTAGCATTAGGAGGATGTTTGTGTGTGACATTTTTTTGTGAAAAATAAGGAGAAGAACATGGGAGAAAGTTGTATTTGTCCTTATGTAATGGATAATGGTTGAAGTTGTATGGATTCTAATGTTTCTTCTTGGTATGTGTTCTACTTAAAATGTGATAAAGGAAGGAAGAATAATTCATATCAAATTTATGTAGAACTTTATTACTTTTATGTATTAGTTCTTCATTTCTTTTTGTAAGATTTACGTGCCATCCATTCTCTATTTTAGATTTTGGAATAGGAAATACCTTCTACCACAGGGCAATAGTTGCCATTTGAGGGTAGCAACAAAGAGGTAGACTTGACATTTGAAGCTTAGTGGGAGTGGAAAGTTGATGTAGATGGTAAGCAACAATGACAAAGGTTTTGCAAGTGCTGCAAACGATAGGCAATAATTACAAAAGGTCTATAAGTGTTGTAAAAGGTAGGCAACATCTATCATAGGTCTGCAAATAGTTGTGGGTTTTTTTTCAAGTTGCGAATGACAAAGGAGGATTTAGGGTAAAGTATATGTGCCAAACATTTATGACTTTTGCAAAACATCCTTTTTTATATTAATTATTTCAAAGTTGGGTTAATTTAAGAGGGAAGAATTAAGAACACATACATTGAGCAAATGAAACTCATTTATTTTCTTTTCAAAAGGAACAAAAAACATCTTTCAATTTGGAGATAATCAAATTAAAAGATAAGAGAGGGGCCAATAAGAGATAAATATTTTCCTTCATTTGTTCAAATTCTTCATTTTTCAATTCATAAATAGACCACATCCAAATTTAATTTTTGTATAATTTATCAAGGTTTTTTTTAATTTTAAAGGTTTAATTTATCACTATAATCGTTTAGGGTTTCTTTTTTTCTTATCACCTTTCACCAATTATAAGAGAGCTTTCATTTTCTATATATATATATTCCTTTTTATGTATTTTTTTTCCCACCTCTATTACAAAGTGATTGTGTGAAATAATGAGGGTTCACAACTTATGAACTTTGTAAAATTGTCATTCAATTCTTAGGCTACCTTTCATTTTCTTTTTCAACTCTCACTGCTTATTCCTTGTTTTTTCAACTTGTCCCCTCAACTTTAAGTCAATTGTGTGAAGGAATGAATGTGCGAAAAGTAAGTTGAAACAAGAGGTCAAAAGTGGCAAGCTTTATTTACTATTACCCAATGTTTGGCCTTCCTTATTTCTCGTATTTCTTTTTTTTTGCCTTTCATCAATCTTGATTTGGATTTTTTTAACTTTACCCTTCCAAGGTTTCACCTTTTTGACAATCATCCCTATCATGAACATTCAAGACATTCAAGCTAATTAGGATATCACAATCTTTGTAGGATATGATAACAATAGGAGTGTTGATAATTTGTTGTAAGAAAATAAAGAGATGCATCTTAGGGCTACTCCATCAACATTTGACAATGCGTATATATAAAAGTTACACTTACAAATTTGCAAAACCAAGTGGCTAGCTCAAAGTTTCACAATTGAAATTCATTGATGTGGATTTTGTTCAAGTCAATAACAACCAATCAATAGACCTTTTTCAAAACCAAATAATGTGATGCCTAAATTGCCACAATAATGTTCTCAGTCTTGAAATATTCACATTACACACTAGGCTAAGGAAGGTTTCATTGCTTACCATAAATCAAATGGCATAACAACATGAATAAAACTAAATCATGGATGGAATCATCAATGACATATAGATGTGAACTCACATACTTGACTATATGCTTATGTTCAAGGCTCAATAACATTTCATGTTCAAGGATATATATATGTGTTAACCATTATTGATCTATACATGTTTCATTAACAATATGAAATTAATTTACTTTGCATCTAAAAGATGTAGTTATGAGATTGGGAAGATTTGAGGCTCTTTAATGTTGAAAAAACATTGTGTAAGATTTAAGGTTTTGTAATTATATTAGAAATGATAATGATGTGATTTGTATGTATGTTTTTGTTGTCTTTTTTGATTTTATGATAATTTGTGACTTGAACCTAGCTAATTTCTAGTTTTAACCCTAATCCTAAATTCTACACAATTCATGTATCTATGGCACTATATACCTCCTCCTAACATGAATTTGGAAGTTTTATGTTATAGTGTTTGGTTTTTATTTTTTTCAAACTTTTGTTTCTATAGAACTAGCATACCTATCTTCAACCATGGGAGGTTTAGCTAAACCATTTTTCTATTTGGGTGCTTGTTGTTGAACTTCTCACCTACCAACGTACTTGGTCAACAATAATTTAGAAAAACATAGCTTGTAGAGAATAGTTAAAATACAAAAAAATGTTGTGTTGATTTGCATTTGTTTCTTTTCATGAACAAGTTTTTAAATCCCTAGAGAGGTGTTTTGTAAAGGTTGCAATAAGCTTGGAGCTCTCACTCCCTTTGCATCCATATTCTTCACACATGATTAGTTTAAGATGTTGAAGTTGCAAAATCCATTAGAGGATAACAATGAACTCCTATGTGTGGCAATTCAACACCACACATAATGGTTTTCTTGGTAATTGTAAGAGTTATGTTGGGTGGGGTTAATGTGGACCAAATTGGTTTGCCCTAACCTCACCTAGTGTAGTTGCTACAATTACCAAGAAAACCACCATGTGTGGTGTTGAAATGCAATGTATTAGAATATATCACCATGCTTTGGGTTGTTTCCATGGTACGATGTACACACTTTGTGTCAAAACTAGACAACACATATAGTATCAAAAATAACACACGTAAAATTTCATTAATTTTGAATTTTACTAAAAATCACATTCAATTGATTGGGGATTTAAAATTAATAAAACCATGAATATAAACCATGAATATGCAATTGATTCATAATTGTGTATTTATGTAAATGTACACCAATACATTTATAAAGGTTACTTAAAACACCTTATTATGATATTTTAAGTTTGCAAAATTTTCTTCCATTAAAGATGTAGTTGGTTAAATGTTATGTTTATCATTCTTAAAAAAAAAGTGAATTTTTTTTAATAAAATAAAATAAAATATTTTCAGAATCATAATAACATAATGTATTGCCAAATATTTTTATATCATTTAATATAAACTTCATGACTTTAAAAAAAATTGAAATTTTTGATGTGAAAAATAATTTGTTATGGTTGTCTTTTTGTATATGAAAATTTTCATAGACTAATTCTCACTAAAACTAATATGTCATCTATTTAGTTAATTTCAGACTTTTGAAAAGTACATAATTAACAATTGACCATTTGGAAGTTGAAAAATTAGAAAAGAAACTTTCATTTGGGGGCCACCAAATGATGCAACAATAAATATTAATAATGTTTTGTTTCACTAGATGATCTAACAAATAGATGTTAAATAATTTTTCTTTCAAACTTGATCTTAACCACTAATTAAAAAAGTCCAAAATTGAACTAGTCAAAAAACAATTAAATTCATGTTATTTCTTAGTCCTTTTGTTCCATTTTAGTGTTTAAGACACACAATGAAAAGTTTAAAATGTACTCCAATTGACATTTGAAATGTTGATATGTGCGCCAATTTCACAACATTAGGAATGTTTAAGATGTTACCCACCTTTAATTGCACATTTTGATCAAAATTTCTTTTCCAACTATCTATAAAAATACATTAAAAAATGTGTTGTAATGAAAATTGTTATAATGTGATTACTTTTTGTCTAGATCATACCATGGAAACACCCTTGGATTGATTTTTCAATGTTAACATCCAAGACTAATCTCAGGTGAAAAATAAGCACATGAAAGAAGCAGAAGCTTGGAGCTTTTTCCAAGGTTACTACAACCTTAACACCTTTAGGCATTCTAAAACATACTTGTGGATAGAAGCAAACTCAAATTAATGCAACTTTCCCTTGTGTTTTAATTGTTGTCCACTAACTATGTTGTTATAAATTATCATTAAGTTGTGAGGTGAGCAAGCTCAACAACAAGAACCCAATAGCAAAATGGTTTTAGCTAAAACTCCCATGGTTAAAAATAGGTTACTTGTTTGTTAGTAGTTCCAAAAAGAAAGAAATTGTGTCAAAAAGCTCCTAGGGATGTCAAAGTTCCCTAATTCCTAGTGATGATGTCCCAATGTATGCAAGTTTTCACAATTTCAAAAGGCAATAGGAAACTTGGAGTGATAGAACTCTCAATTCATGTGGCTACTCTACAACAACTAATGGCAAGCCCCCAAGCTTAGATGTCTCCTCCAAAAAAATCTAAAAAAAAAGCTCTATTTTTTTCCTTTGTTTTCATTTAGTTTGAGATGATAGGGATCGATAATTTTTCCTTTAATTTTGTAATATCAAGAATGTGGAAATTGGAAATTGATATTACAAAATTCTTGATATTACAAAATTAAAGGAAAAATTAAAGCCAAGTGACACTAATTGAAGTAATATTAAATCCTGAGTGTACATGAGAACATACCAAAGCTATGAGCAAAAAAGCTTTTAGAGTCCATTTCCCTAAGGTTGCTCCATATTTCTAACCTTGGGATAGGAAAAATACTGGTGTTGGATGAGACTTTCTGTGACATCATCCCTGTTTCACACCTCTAACACATTACTAGGATCTTTTGACAGAGAACCACATCCCCCTGCTGCTAAAACTATCTTTCAGATTTACAGAGCTTGTTCCACAGGAGAGCTTTGTAGCAAATTGGAAACCCACTCCGGTAAGTGAAAGCATCTAATGGCTGTCCACCCATTAAGATTGTTGCAATTTCAGCAAACTTCATTAACAGGGGATGTCACATCTAGTGATCCGAGGTGCTTGAGTGAAGCTTACCTTGAAATGTAACTCTATCATTATAACTTCCACAGCTGGAAAACTGTTTGTCATTGTTCTGAGAATTGGCTGTATAAATAACAAAAACATGAATTTCTTGCATACCACAATGTTGACAAATGATGAAGACAAAAATGTTAGTAAACTTGTGCTGGTTATGGGAAGCCCTCATAGATCTGAATCAATGCTGTAGGTCCTAGAGCAAGAAAATGTACTTGAAGCTGGTCATGGAGCCAACCTGATTGGAATACTTCTTCTTTTCACAAAAATCTCATACTTTTTCCCCTAGGAGGTAGATGAGAGTTATAAAATAGGTCTAACAGCGGTAGGAACCAGAAAAGGCCAAATATACATAACAGATCCATAAAGCGACCAAAAAGCTTTAAACTTGCAGGGACTGCAAACAACAACCAAGTCCTTGAATATATTGAGTAAAGATCATTTCCAGTAGGTCACACTATTTTGGAGTCAACTAACTGATGTTCTTTGGACACTACATATGGTTTGATGGTTTCAATTTTTGCAACCCACAAACAATTTGCAAGTCTGCCACAAACATTTTACAATTATCCTTCATCTTGAGTAACAATTTTTCTAGTCTGCTATCTTTATCCGAAGAATTTTTATTTTGGTTCATCTTCTCATTTTGGTTCCAAGGGTCAGTTCATAAGGCGACATACAAAAATAGTATGGCAAACAAGTAATAGAAGTGTCATTAGATGGAGTCTGCTATCAACACAGGACCTCCATTGCCTGAAGTGTTCCATGTATGCTAAGATGTAATCTATCACTCCTTGTAGCCCAGAAGTTACAATGGAAGCAATAATGTGGGAAAGAAAGAACAGTTTCACACTACTTTGCTTTGCTTGTAATATTCTTGACCACATCCCATGTTCTCATACTACAACAATGACAGCCAAAATGTTGTAAACCTCATGTTAGGTGTTGCTTTCACATAGTTGTTGTGTCAACATTGGCTTCACCAATTAATCTAAGGGACTTGCTGTTCAATCCCAATCTCATATGCCTGCCGCACACCCATGCCACCTGGCCGTTGTGTTGTCCAGAATACATAACCTTGAGCAAATCAAAAGTTTGTCCAATGTCAGGGACACACTTCAGGGTATCCACCAACCATTTGTCAGCAACTTCCTGATGTTTACTTGATCCATTGGTTGGATTATAGCTTGTGGTAGCAAGCTGGTCTGGGAGTACTTGGGAAGTTGCACGGAGAATCCCAGAGCCAAGTGTCAACATGGGAAATTGTGAAGCAAGCCCAACTGTAAGTTGTGCTCCAACCTTGAGAAGAATGGACAATACTTGCAACCCTTTCTCAAGAAGAGGTCGGATCTTGTGGAATGTCTCACTTTCAAGCTTCACATTCCACCCATTTTGTCCCTCCACATCATGAAATCCATGAATGTGTTCACACATCAAGTGCAATTGTGCACTGTGCAGCCCAGGTACAATGTCACCAGTTAGCAATTTTCCAAGTGCACTCATGCCCTCGTTTTGAGTGAAATAAACAATCCGTGGGAATCTTTGTTGCTGCAATTGCACTGTGAACTCCATCAAGGCATCCAATTTCCTGCTCAACTCCTGTTGCAGCTCATTTTCAACCTTTTTCATTTGTGCAAATCCTTCTTTCAATGCTCCAATTATTCTTTCCCCAACATCTTCTTGATTTTTGATAATTTTATTCGTACTGCCCTCAATGTTCGCCAAGATGGAGTCATGAAAACCTGATGGAGTGCGTCTCAAAACATTAGAAAGCACATGAAAATTGCTAGAAGAGGTTACATGCTCCTCATGGTCTTTGGTGGTTGACTCTTCAACAAGCTTGAACATAGAAGAAACTTCTTCCAATTGGGATCTCCGCCATTCCATAAAAGCAGTTGTTTCTTTCTCCCCTAGCAACTCAACAATAGGATTGGAGCTTGTCTCAAGGACGACTATTTCCTGGCCATTGGTCCCTTGTTCCACCACACGCCTCCAAGTGTAGCGGTGCTTCATAGCATCATCACAGCCAAGCATGAACAGTTCTTGTTTCAATGTTTCCATTGCCACCACTTGATCTTTCCTGAGTAGTCCACCACAATAATCCAATGAGGACATGAAATCGCAAGCAACAACTTTATGATGACAAATTATTTCCTTTCAAGGGTAAAAGCAATTCAATTAAAAGGTTCTTAGAAAGCTTTTATAGTATCCAATGAAATTATCATAGATCACGACATCACAAACTATACAAGCTTAAAACATATATTTTGTTTGCTTTCTTCCTGCGAATGTTTTTTGCTTAATAAGATTTTGAGTCCTATATTTTTTATTTTACAAACCATTTCTCAAAAAAAAAATTTCCAATGCCATATTTGAATGGTTAATACACTATTTTTGTAATAGTTGGTTTTGAAGAACAAGTAATGTTATTTGATGGCCCATGTGGACATTAACAAAAAGAAATAATGGGCATATAATGATTTGAAAAGTTTCATGTAATTAATAGTCAAGAATAAAGGTATTCTCCAGGATCACATTATGACTTGCTAGCACGTTTGAATATAATGGACAACTACATCAATTTGTGACAAACAAAAGGTTGCAATAAATTTGATAAGATTAACCATCAAGTGTAAGTGCAAAACACACATATATTTCAACAAAGTCAATTCTTGCACACATTGTGGCCGCAATATGCTTTGAACAAGCCAAACACCTCGACATTTAAGAGTCGTCTCATGTATGACTCTCACGATGTCTTTCTCAATGATCTCCACAGTCTTGTCATGGTTCCAAGAAGAGCGAACTAACACATCAATGTAGTAGCCAACATCGCCACTACTTTCCACGAAGACATCAATGCCCTTGAAGTTGAGAGTGATCAAACCCTTGTTGAGTTTGAAATCAGCACTCAATATACCATCTCTGATGAATGAGTTGTGCAATGCCACCTTCCCAAAAATAAACACAAGTCAACATTTGGCATCAATCCTTGAATTCCTCACTATTCTTCTTATTTGCAATGTCATCATGTCATTAACAACAAAATGTTCGTCATCTATTGAGAAAATTACAAATATTAACACAATCGAACAATTTTTTTAATAAATTGTTATTTTGAAAAAACACAAATTCGACCAACTAAATGATTTTAAAGAATGTGCAAGCATGTTGATGCCTTACTTGGAGTCGAGGGGAGAATCCTGGAGTGAGGAAGGTTCGAATGTGATCCTTGCATTCAAACCTTCGGCCAAGAAAAACCCACTTTGGATTCTGTTCTTGAGAAGGAGGCCATGTCAATTCACGACTGCCTTCAACAATTTTTTTTCTCTCAATAGTAGAAAAATTAGCATCCAATATCGTTGGAATGTAAATGCCAGCATCCAAGTTGCCAGGATCTCGTTCATAACAAATGTCCAAATTCAACATCAAGTGCATGAGATCATTAGGTTCAAGATGGATACCCCTTTTGGAGGCAGTATTTCTTGTGGCCCTTGACAAGGATTGTTTCAATATGCGCTCCATGTAAAGTTTACTGGCAAACCCTTTGTGAGTGTCATGTTGGATGCCTCTAAAATTGATGAGAAACCCCATTACATCATGACAGAACCAGTTTGGATTGACAACAACAAATTCCAAACCTTCAAAATATATTATATCTCTTGTGTCGTGTAGATTTGCAGCAATTGCTTTTTGCCTCTTCAACACAACATTAGGTTCAACACGTTCTTGTTCATTGTTTCCTTGGGTTAAAGTTGGCAGTTTTTGAATGCAAAGGTCACAAAAGGTGTTCCATTTTATCAAACAATCTTTAGCTCGACTAGCGAGTGCACGGCGCATGATTCCACACGCCGCAAAAACCTTTGGCATCCTTTTTAACAATTCTTGTGAGCTTTCAAACACAAAATCAAGCACTGGTCGCACATCATTTGTAGATTGAGCATTTAGTGCATAGATAGTAGGAGAAATGTTCACAATATCTTTGAATGTTGTTCGTGCATTTTGAACAACTTGTTCTGCCCACTCAACAAGGCCACCATGTAGGTCTTTATCAGCATGTGTCAAGATGACAGTCAATTCAGGTGGGAAAGCAATTGATGTTGGAGTGTTTGATGCTATGAATTGGAGCCAATAAATAAGTTCTTCCTTAAGCACTTTGGGCTCCTTGCGGGATCGATTTTGTTCACCCACATCCATCTCCCTGGTAGGGTCAAATAAGAACAAAAAAGAACAAGGATTGACAACATCAGCAAAGTTGGGCATCATATAATCGTGGAAGGCATGGTATTCCTCTTGCCCTGCAAGATCCCATATGGACACAACAATATCACTATCCTGCACCAGAGAGATTTCAATGCCTCTGGTGCGTTCGTCTTGGTTTCGATGAAACAAAATGCCCTTGTTTCGATCTTGTGCCCAAGATTTGCTGAGTGAAAAAAGGCGCATACAGGCTAGAGGCCTTGAATGGTTCAGAGCATTACTTCGCATCAATGATTGTCGCAGTGCCGTTTTCCCTGCAAAAAGATCCCAAGTTATGCTCAATTTTTCAACATATTTGCCACTTGCATGACATCTAGACAATTTCCTGAATTTAACTAGGCAAGTAAAAAGAAAAAGAAATGGATATCTAATAGAATGGCCTCTCCATGGCAACTCGCTTAATATCCACCCTTGTTGGTCAAAATTTGTTCAAAAAATATAATGTGAAACATGACCTAGGGTAGATGTGAGCGACACTTGCCTGCTCGTGGAGAGCCAGAAAGGAAAACTCTAGCACCTGTGGAATTGACCAAAGGTGAATTCCAGTTCCCTAAGGCTGCCTGAAATTCTGCATTCTTTTGCAATTTCTGCTGAATGGTAGTGAACCTAGACTCGCTTTTTGACAATGGAGTGTCCTGCAAGTTCAGATGTAGCCAAGGTTTGGTTTCCAAGCAGTTTAGAATTGCGTCATAGATATCTTGTCGCTCCTTGACAGCAGAGCACCCGGACAAGTCAAGCAATCTGAGCGTATTATTTTGCTCAAGTGCTTTAAGCAAAATGACGATGTCTTCTGAAGAGGTTACAAAAGGAGGTCCACAATGCGATGAAAGGAGAACCAACTCCCGTATCGTCTGGTTTGAACGAAGAATAGTTGCAATAGAATTGACCATGTGCAGAGGAAGAACTAGTCTCAAGGTGAGCGTCTCATTCGCTTGGTTGTCGGAAGCCTCATTGGGGGAGAAGATGGCTGATAATCCAATTTCCACTTCCTTTAAAACTCTCATCGCGTACCAAGGGATATCTATATCTTTATCCCAATCAGAGAAATCTAGAGTTAACTGTTCCAATAAACTTTGTGATCGCAAGACACCTGCGAGCTCAGTCAGGAACTCAGTCAGGTGCCAGAACACTCGGTTTGAACGGACCATAAGAATACCCAACCGTTTCAATGTGGGATTTCGCTCTAGCATCATCGTAAAAGAACGTGATTCCGCAAACCTTGCGCAGACAGTCAAACTTTTTAGGACTTTATTAGATTGCAAAAGCATGCAGAGGTCGTCGAACTTCAACATGTCAAAGCAAAATAATACATCAAGTGATTTCAAAGTTTTGCTTGCACCAAGAGCACCTGCAAAATGTTCCGGAATCTCATCACCTTCGACGAATGCCAAAGATGCCCCAGCATTTCCTATTTTCACCTTCAGCGCGTCTAACGTACAGTATGGTGACGTGAGTTCGGCTATCAGTTCCTCAAGGTCAGTTACCTCTCTGATAACCCTCACCGGGACAGCAGGTAGGTCCATGTCTTCTGCCGAAAGACACAGATCGTGCTTAAAGACTGATGCAAGCCGTGCAGATGGTATGCATGCTACGAGGCTGCCACAAGTAGAAAAACAAGCTTGCAACTCTTGCCTACCTACGACACTCTTTGCGTCCTTCGCTTCTTCACTTACATCCTCACAATCCAAAGAACCGAGCTTACTATGACCTCTAAAGCATCGAACCTAAACGCAGGGCTCAATACACTTGTCTGGAAGGAAGGTGAGAATTCAACCCCTACCGATTTTTGTTCTACTGTTTCTTCCACCCCAAAGCGTGAAAGGAAATCTCGATTACACTATTGGGGCTGCAATCAATTATGTGTGACAACTTGTGAATGGTATGAATGTTTTTCGCACATGACTGACTGTCAGATGGGGTCAGATTTCGGGAAAATATTAAACAGGCCAAAGGAAATGAATGCAGTGTGTCCAAAAGTGCTGCTGCAATGTTTTCCTCCAGTCTGCCCATTTGCCCCATCCATATTTTCTCAAGTGACAACCAGGCATGTTTTGCACTCGTAACTGCATATAATATGGAATGTTTTGCACTCGTAACCTCACATAACATGCCAAGTAATATGTTACATACCTCTTTAAACCCCTAGTGTGTTCATAAGGTGCAGAACATGGATTCAAAAAATGCCTCGGCATGACAAGGTGAAAATAAACCGGGCAAATGGGCAGACTGGAGGAAAAAATCGCAGCAGTACTTTTGTACTGACTGCATTCATTTCCTCTGGCCTGTTTAATATTTTCCCAGATTTCGGGCCCTTGCAATTTTTGTGTTATTTTTATTTGGGGGTCCCTTTTTAACTTTTAGCCAAGTAAAGATTCCCCATTGAGGCAATGGGTCTTACCCAAGATCTAATGTAATGAAATTTCTCAGTCCATAAATGTAATCTTTACAATTGGGCGAGTCAGGCGACTGACAATTGCGCCCATTGTTGCACTCAGACTGTGACTCTTCCTTATGCGTTGAAAGGACGGACGCCTCGATCCCATTATTCAGGCTGCAATCAATTTTCTATGACAACTTGTGAATGGGTAACACATGACTGTCAGTTGTGGTCAGATTTCGGGTACTTGCAAATTTTGTGGCGGGACGCTAAATCCCCCACCACCACCCCCACCCCTATTGTACCTGAGTTCTCACTATTCTGACGGGCGACAAATTGCAAGAATTTAGAGTTTTTGCATTTTGGCACATTACTTGTGATGCTTGTTATTACACTAGTAACTTGGCCAATTAAGAAATGTTGGAATTTTCAAATTTTATTTCTTCCAAATCAAAAAATATTGTGAAGGATTATAGTGAATATTTGGGAATATTCTATTTGTTGAAATGAAAATTTCAAAACTAATTAATTATTCAACGGACATGTGTTGAAATGGCCAAGGTACTATAGTATAAGCCAAGTCAAGATTGTCATCATGGCAAAGTTTACCCAAGACGGAATAAGCCTGGAGCCCTGCCTGGGTATGTAATACCAAAAAGGGCCATACTTTTATCATATCCTTTTCTCAGGGAATATTTCATTGGCCTAAGATAAATTCCATTAGCCTAGCATGGGGGATAATATTGTACATTCTCTTTTTTATTTCCTTTCCCAAGAGCCTGTGATTTCAAACCCCTTAGGAAGAGTTTTTAAATTCCAAGCACATGGTTTTTAAATCTGAGTATAGTGTTTTTTTCATCCCAAGCACAAGGTTTGGTCCCCTGAAGAGGATGAGGTTTGAGAGCAGGTGAAGGGTCTACAAACCTCATCCTCTGTCAGCCCATCAACACAATGTATGCATTGAACTTTCAAGCACCAAACCTTGTGATTGCACACAAAAACCCTATATGGAATTTTAGAAACCTGTGCTTAGGATGAAAACCACATGCTTGGATACACATGCTAGGGGCTTTCAATAGTGGGCTCTGGAAAAAGTAAATAATTCGAAATATGAAATAATTAAAAACGATGGAGTAGTATATCTGGATGATGCAAGTCTTATTATTGGAGTAAAGATGATTTTTTTGGTTGGGTTAGTAAGGCCATTGAGAATTGGGTTCCTATATTCCTAGATGTCACTCATCCTATAAGGTTTATTTGAGTGTTGGGTGGGTGGGTAAAAGCACACTACACTAGATCAAAATTAGCAATTCAAAGTCCATTTTTAGAGTCCAAATCTAGTGATTTTAAAAAATAAAATAAAAAATGATGTTGAAGTTCACTTTTTTTTTCCATTTTCAAGTTTATACCACCATAATTTAAACATTTTTTTAAACCTTTAAAAACATGGGCCTTGAAAAAGTCAATTTACATATGAAACAAACTTTACAAATTCTAAATTTTAATTTAAAATTTTAAAATGTTTGAAAGATTTTATCTTGTTTGATTTTTTCATCTTAAGTGTTATGGTACTTCAATGTGTGGTGGTAAAAAGTTTTAAGTTTAATTTCCAATTCCACCAGAAGAAAAAAGTCCATAATCATAATTTTTTTGAAGTAGTTTGGACTAGGGACATTGAATGTACCATCCTTTGTAAAGTCCACCTTAGATTGAACATTTATCCTTTTGATAATCTTTTTTTTGGGTTTGAAAGATTAAAATGTAAGTCTCAATTTTTCATCTCACTTTTGCCAAGTTTCTCAAATAGATTTTGCATACAATGCAATAATACTTCACTCACCTAAAAAACACTATCATTAGGACATCCAAAACAATCCATCATAGCATGTTTTTACCCTTGAGAAGTAAGGGGTTTAAGTTGCCCCGAGGAACAACCATGTCCATGGAGCAACTTAAGCCCCTTGCTCCCCTAGGAACATGGTTGTTCCCCAAGGCAACTTAAACTTTTTATTCCCCAAAGAAACATGGTTGCCCCCTTAAGGTAACTTAATCCCTTTCTCCCAAGGCAACTTATGCCCCTTACTCCCCAAGGAACATGGTTCTTTTGAGGAAGTTGTTCTTCAGCAACTAACTTTAAAAAAAAACACACAAGGACGATTTTTTTTCATCCATTTCATTTGTGAATGAAAAGGTTCAAACCCTAGACCTTTGGATTGCAAGAGGGGATTTAAACCATTGCATTGGTTTTTTTCCTTTGAAAATAACATTAAAATAACTTCAAGCATTAATCATTGTGTGGGTATAGTTTGCAAAATCTGATTTTTTTTTCCTATTGGACATTGTACTATATTGTATTATAATTTTGTCAAGCCCAACATTTCATTTAACTTGTTGCTACTATTTAATATTTACTAGCTTTCTAGTTGTAATTTTTAGGGTAAAAGGTTTTTTTTTTTTTGGGGTATTCTGTGGTGACACCTAGGGTAAATGCCCACAAAAAATTTCTAGTTCTAATTTCCATGGACACTAGGTTTGGTTTTTGGTTAAAAGGTTATGGTTTTTGGTAAACTTTTTGGTTTTGATTTCTAGGGTAATATAGATTCTAGTTTCCTTTTTCAGTTTTAATTTCTAATGTACAAATATACATTAGTTTCTAGGGGAAGAAAACACAAACACACCTTGTCTCGATGTTAATGAAAAAGATGATGATAGTGGTCGGCCTATTACATTTTGAAAATTTAATACCAATGAATTAGGTTATTAACCAATTATCAAAAAATCAATAACCAAAATGTAGGTAATGACTAATTAAATTGATTAACTAGGTCAAAATTCAATAACTAACCAACATTAATATTGTTTATCATTCAAATAATTACCCAACATTGGCACATAAAAAACCTAGATTTTACAAGATAATTAACCAAGGTGAAATTGGACATGAATTTGATTCATTTTCATTCACAATGAAATCATGACTCATAAATCATAATAAGCATGGGTCAGGTATTGAATATCAATTCAGGTGTAGACACTTCACATCCATGGATGTGAAATTCACAAACACTAGCCCTTGATTCATACCTTGTGAATATTTGACCTTGGCTTCATACCCAATATTTACATTTTGAGAAACCTATAACCATATTTGACTCAAAGAATAAAATGTGGGGATTTGGCAAAAACACATTAAAATCCCCCAAAATTGTTCTCACAAAGTAGAATTTTCTACATTTCAAAAATTTGACAAGATGTGTACACCAAATTTCATGAAAATATTGTGAATTTTGGAAATTTTGGAACTTGATGTACTTAATTCTTCAAAAATATTCAATAAAAGATGAATTTTTGTATGTGATGTTGTATTTGGACTAAAATAATACTCACCACAAAGTATGAAAAATGAGAAATATATTTCAAAATGAAGTTGTAGTTAATATTCTTGTATGAAAATTTAGCTAAAAAATGAGAATGATATAAGAAATGATACTCCACCAAGTTTTTTGAAAATTATTACTTTCATTTAAACATTTTGGTCAAAAACATATTTTTTCAATGTTTGTAGGCCAAAAAAAACATTTATTATTGAATATTTTAATGAAAGAAACATGTCAAATGAAAGAGGGGAAGATCCTTGAAGGTGGCATAATTTATTGTTTCCATTTTTTTTTCCCTTGTTGATGGAACATGTCACCCAATATGCCACCTTATGGTTGTAAAAAAACTACATGTTATTTATAAGATGCACCTTGAATGTACCCAATCCTCTTAATCCCATCATTGAATCAAGATTAAGTTTGATTTTAAATAAACTTTGAGTTACAAAAAGTTATCATGCACATTTTAAAAGCTTTTGCTTGATTTTAGGATTACCAAAAAATTGCCACCAAGAAAAAGTTCATCGCATGGTTGTGGTTTGTGTTTTCCAAAGATGTGAAGAGAATGAAAGGTTGTCAGAGCTTCAAAACTATTTGGTTAAGGGTTTTATGTTCTCTTTTCTATCACCTCTCACCAACTATAAGAGAGCATTTGTGTTCTATTTGTTGTTTTTTCTCCTTTTTGTGCGTGTGTGTTTTTTTTGTCACTTATATTACAAAATGATTGTGTGATGAAATAATGCAAGATTATAGCTTATGACCTTTGCAAAATCTTCATTTAGTTTTAAAGCTACCTTTCATGTTTTTTGTCATCTCTCACTAACTATTCTTTGTTTTTTCACCTTGTCACCTCAACTTTAAATCAATTATGTGAAGGAATGAATGTGCGAGAAGCAAGTTAAAACAAGAGGTCACAAGTTGCAAGCCTTATTTATTATTGCCCAATGTTTGGCCTTTCTTATTTTTCTTATTTCTTTCTTTTCACCTTTCACCAATCTTGACTTGGATTTTGTTTTCCTTTACACTTTTAAGCGTTCACCTTCTTGACAATCATCTTTATCATGAACACTTAAAACATTCATGCTAATTAGAATACCACAATCTTTGTAGGATATGATAGCAATAGGAACATTGACAATTTGCCATAAGAAAATAAAGAGATTCATCTTAAGGCTACTCCATCAGCAATTGATGATTCATATGTATAAAATTACACTTGACAAATTTGAAAAGGCAAATGGTTGCTTCAAAGCCTCACAATCAAAATTCATTGATGTAGATTTTGTTCAATTGAACAACAACCAATCAATAAAAAAAATTCAAAACCAAATAATCTAGTGTGTAATTTGCCACAACTTGTTGTGAGTCTTGAAATTTTGACATTGCACATTCAGCTAAGGAAAGGTCTCATTGCTTACCATAAATCAAATGGCATAACAACATGAATAAAACTAGATCATGGATGAAATTATCAATGATATGTAGATGTGAACTCACATACTTGACGAGATGTTTGTGTTCAAGACTCAATAACTTTTCATTTCATGTGATATATATATCTTATGTAGACGTGTTAACCATTATTGATCTATACATGTTTCATTAACAATATGAAATCAATCTACTTTGCATCTAAAAAATGTAATTATGAGATTGGGAAGAATTGAGGCCGTTTGATGTTGAAAAAACATTGTGTAGGGTTTATGGTTTTGTCATTAAATTAGAAATGATAAGGATGTGATTTGTATGTGTGTTTTTGTTGTTTCTTTTGTGTTTATGATAATTTGTGGCTTGAACGTAGTTAATTCCTAGTTTTAACCCTAACCCTAAACTCCTCACATCATATATCTATGGCACTATAAATCTCCTCTTACCATAAATTTGTAAGTCTTTTGTTATGGTGTTTGGTTTTCATTTTTTTCTAACTTTTGTTTCTATAAAACTAGCAAACCTATCTTCAACAATGGGAGTTTTAGTTAAAACTATTTTGCTATTTGGGTGCTTGTTGTTGAGCTTCTCACCTAACAACCCACTTTGACAACAATAATTTAGAACAATAACTTGTGGACAATAGTTAAAATATTAGAATATTATGTTATTTTCATTTGTTTATTTTCACGAACAAGTTTTAAAACAAGTTTTAGAATCCCTAAAGGTGTTTTGTAAAGGTTATAATAAGCTCAAAGCTTTCATTCCCTTCGTAGGTGCATTCTTCACATAGGATTAACTTAAGATGTTGAAGTTGAAAAATCCATTAAGGGACAACAATGGATTCCTATGCATGGCAACTCAACATCACACACAATGGTTTTCTTGGTAATTGTAAAAGCTACATTGGGTGGGGTTAAGGTGAACCAAATTGGTTTGCCCTAACCTCACCCAATGTAGTTCCTACAATTACCAAGAAAACCACCGTGTGTGGTGTTGAGATGCAATCCATCACTACGCGTGGCATTGAAATGCAACGTGCAAGAATCCATCACCATGTTTTGGGTTGTTTCCATGGTACGATGTACACACTTTGTGTCAAAACTAGAAATACTTATAGTATTAAACGTAGTAACACATAAAATTTCACTAACTTTGAATTCCATTAAAAATCCCATTCAATTTATTTGAGATTTGAAAATAAGACCATTTATATAAACCATGAATATGCCATTAATTCATAATTGTGTCTTTATGTAAATTTACACCAATAATTTTCATAAAAATTATTTAAAACACACTATTTGATAATAGTACAACATTTTTCATTAATTCAAAATTTTCATTTTATTTTTTTAGAACCATAAAATCAACAGTTACCCAACTACATTTTTAATGAAAGAACATTTTGCAACCTAAAAAGATCATAATTGTCAACATTATAATAACATAATGTACTACCAAATATTTATGTATCATTTAATATAAACTTCATGATTTTAAAACAAATTGAAATTTTTCATGTGGAAGATTATTCATTATGGTTGTATCTTTGTATATGCAAAATTCCATGGACAAATTCCCACTAAAACTAGTTTTTTTAGTCCTTTTAATACATTTTAATGTTTGTGATGCACAATTACAAGTTTAAAATGTACTACAAGGGACAATTGAATTGTTGACATGTGCACCAATTTCATAACATTATGAAAGTTTAAAGATGTTACCCATTTTTAATTGCACGTTTCCATCAAAATCCCTTTTCCAAATATTTATAAAAATACATTAGAAATGTGTTGTAATGAAAATTGTCAAAATTTGATTATTTTTTGTATACACCATACCATGGAAACACCCTTTGATTGATTTTCCAAGGTTAGCAATATCCTAAGCTAATCTCATATGAAAAATAAGTGCTCAAAGGGAGTAAAAGCTCCAAGCTTCTTCCAAGGTTACTACAACTTCAACACCTTTAGGTATTCTAAAATATATTTGTGGATAGAAGTGAATGCAAATTAATGCAACTTTCCCTTGTGTTTTGATTGTTTTCTAGTAGCTATGTTGTTATAGATTATCATTGACACAATAAGGTGAGGTGAGCAAGTTCAACAATAAGAACCTAATAACAAAATGGTTTTAACTAAAGGGCATGACCATGGTAAAGTATGCCAATTAGAGATACTTGTTGCTTTTAGCGAAAGTATCCATAAAATATACCTTAATATATTGAATTCATGAATATTATTTAAGTCAATGATCAACAATTAGAAGTTTTCTGACTTCATTGCATAATATTGAAGAAACACATGTTTTAATATGCATTTAAATACATTTTTTGAGATTCAAGTACTAGAAAATATGTGTCACAATTTTGCAAAAGTAGAGTTACAAGTACATGAAAGTAAAACATCAATTATAATTATTGTACTTTCAAATTGATAAAGGCTTAATGTGTATGAATATAGTTTTAACTTTTCATATTATAATCATAATCTATCAAAGTTTTAATATAAAAGTATATGAATTTTTTTGAACAACCATCCAATTTTAAAAAGATTTTTCATCCACTTTTCTTATATAGAAAATTTTCAAACTTTATGTCCAACTTACAATAAAGTCAATGAAGTGCTCTATGATTTCAAAATGCAATTTAATAAATTTTAATATCTTTTTGAATGTGAATGTTGAAAAAAAAACTGTTTTTGAATTTAAATATTTTTAAGACTACTCTTTTTGACATACTTAGTCATGCTTGGGCCCTAAAGCTCCCATGGTTGAAAAGGTCTATTTGTTTTGCTAGGAATCCCAAAAAGAAAGAAATTATGTCAAAAAGCTCCTCGGGATGTTGAAGCTCCCTAAATCCTTGTGAAGATGCCCCCATACATGCAAGTTGTCAAAAATTAAAAAGCAGTAGGACACTTGGAGCAATAGAACTCTCAGTTTTCTTCTTGACCAAGGTTTTGTGGGTGCCCTTTCTCAAGGAAAAAATATTGTGCAACAATGAGAGGAGGCCATTGGATTTTGACCAATTTTGTGGTTTTGAGAGTTTGGCAAATTTTCCCAATTTTGAGCCAAATTTTCCTGAATTTGCAATAATAAACTAAAATTTCCAATTTTGACCAATTTTGTGGTTTTGAGAGTTCAGTGAAGATTTCCAATTTTTTGTCATTTTTTCCCTGAATTTGCAATAAAGGAACATAATTTTTCATTTGTTTCAAATTTTGTGGTTTCAAGAGTTGGTGAAAATTTTCAATTTTTTTTGTCAATTCTTTTTGAATTTGCAGTATAAAACAAAAATTTCCAATTCTTTTCAGATTTGTGGTTTCAATAGTTGGGTGATTATTTCCAATTTCTGGTAATATTTTTCTGAATTTGCAGTTTAAAATGATATTTTTAATTCTGGCCAATTTTGGGCTTTTTAGAGTTTGGTGAAAATTTCCAAATTTTTGTCAATTTTTTCTGAATTTGCATTAAAAAAAACGGAATTTTCCGGTCCCCCACTCCATACCACCCAAGAAAAGTCCCTTCCCGCCTTCTCCCCGCCACCCCCCCACCCCCAAGCCCCACTCCATACCAGGGAAAAACAAATATCCTCCTGGGGTGTTTCAACCCTCACCCTATACCAACCCAACCCATACCAGCTAAAAAAGAAAACAAAGAAAACAAGTGGCCGTCCCCTCGCACAAAAAGGACAAACATACCCCCAATAAGGAGAAAGACCAACATAAGTTGTAAATATGCTGTTTTGTGGGTGGGAACAAAGGGAACTCCCTTTAATTTCTCAGACAACTTCTAAACTGTTTTTTCCTCTTGTTTGCCCCCAAAAAGATGAAAAACAGATTTTTTTCAACAAACACTTGGATGACCAACTTTGGCTATCCATTACTCATTCATTTCAACTTTTTTGGCCTCGCCTACTAAGGCAAGGATACTGTGTGTAGATTCATTATAGAGTTTAGTAGCTTAAGGGATTTTGGGCCTCTAGGTAGTAGGTCTATTTTTAGATGAGGATTTTTGAAAGATGATATTTTGGCTTGTGTTGAAACTTGAGATTAGTTATAGAGTTATAATATCTTGAAGGATTTTGATTTCTTTTAGAGGATTTTTTGAAGATTATGTTTTTGATTGGTGAAATATTTGAGTTTTCATAATTCTTCTTTCGCCCTAAGACACTTTTTAATATAAATGGCAAGGCCACAGTGTGACACACCCCTTGTTTTACCTGTGTTTCTTGTGGTGGTTATGGGAAGGCCTCATAGATCTGAATCAATGCTGTAGGTTTTAGAGCAACAAAATGTACTTGAAGCTGGTTATAGAGCCAACCAGATTGGAATACTTCTTCTTTTCACGAAAAGCCCATACTTTCTTCCATACGAGGTAGATGAGAGTTATAAAATAAGTATATAGAACAGGTAGAATAGTGGTAGGAACCAAGAAAGGCAGAAAACAATACATGCCAGATCCATCAGCCTACCAAAAAACTTTAAAGGTGCAGGGACTGTAAACAACAACCAAATTCTTGAATACATCATTGAGTAAAGATCATTTCCAGTAGGTAACACTGGATTGGAGTCAACTAAATGATGCTCTTTGGACACTGCATATGGTCTGACAGTTTCAATTTTTGGAACCCACAAACAATTTGCAAGTGTGCCACGGGCTTTTTACAATTATCCTTGAGTAAGAGTTCTTTCCAATCTGCTATCTTTATCCAAAGAATTCTTATTTTGCTTGGTCTTATTGTTTTGGTTCCAAGGGTCAGTTCATAAGGGGACAGTCAAGTAGTGTGGCAAACAAATAATTACAAAGTGTCATTATATGGAGTCTGCTATTAACACAGAACCTCGGCTGCCTGAAGTGTTCCATGTATGCTAAGATATAATCTATCACTCCTTGTAGCCCAGAAGTTACAATGGAAGCAACAGTGTGGGCAAGAAAGAACAGTTTCACATTTCTTTGCTCTGTGTGTAATGTTCTTGACCACATCCCAAGTTCTAATAATACAACAGTGAAAGCCAGCATGTTGTAAACCTCATGTCAGCTCTTGCTTTCACATAGTTGTTGTGTCAACACTGTCCTCACTAATTAATCTAAGGGACTTGTTTTTCGATCCCAATGTCGCATGCATGCTGCACACCCATGCCACTTGGCCCTGGTGTTGTCCAGAATACATAACCTTGTGCAAATCAAAAGTTTCTCCAATGTCAGGGACATGCTTCAGGGTATCAACCAACCATTTGTAAGCAACTTCCTGATGGTCAGTTGATTTATTGGTTGGATCATAGCTGGTGGTAGCAAGCTGGTCTGGCAGTACTTGGGAAGTTGCACCGAGAATCCCAGAGCCAAGTGTCAACATGGGAACTTGTGAAGCAAGCCCAACTGTAAGTTGTGCTCCAACCTTGAGAAGAATGGACAATACTTGCAACCCTTTCTCAAGAAAAGGTCGGATCTTGTGGAATGTCTCACTTTCAAGCTTCACATTCCACCCCTTTTGTCCCTCCACATCATGAAATCCATGAATATTTTCACACATCAAGTGCAATTGTGCACTGTGCAGCCCAGGTACAATGTCACAAGTTAGCAATTTTCCAAGTGCGGTCATGCCCTCCTTTTGAATGAAGTAAACAATCCGTGGGAATCTTCGTTGCTGCAATTGCACTGTGAACTCCATCAAGGCATCCAATTTCCTGCTCAACTCCTGTTGCAGCTCATTTTAAACCTTTTTCATTTGTGCAAATTCTTCTTTGATTGCTTCAATTATTCTTTCCCCGACAACTTCTTGATTTTTGATAATTCTATTCTCAAGAGCTTCTAGAAGTTCCTTTAAATCCTTCATACTGCCCTCAATGTTCGCCAAGGTGGAGTCGTGAAAACCTGATGGAGTGCGTCTCAAAACATTAGAATGCACATGAAAATTGCTTGAAGAGGCTCCATGCTCCTCATGGTCTTTGGTGGTTGACTCTTCCACAAGCTTGAACATAGAAGAAACTTCTTCCAATTGGGATCTCCGCCATTCCATAAAAGCAGTTGTTTCTTTCTCCCCTAGCAACTCAACAATAGGATTGGAGCTTGTCTCAAGGACAACTATTTCTTGGCCATTGGTGCCTTGTTCCACCACACGCCTCCAAGTGTAGCGGTGCTTCATAGCATCATCACAACCATGCATGAACAGTTCTTGTTTCAATGTTTCCATTGCCACCTCTTGATCTTTCCTGAGTAGTCCACCACAATAATCCAATGAGGACATGAGATTGCAAGCAACAACTTTAAGATGACAAATTATTTCTTCTCAAAGTTAAAAGCAATTCAATTAAAAGGTTCTTAGAAAGCTTTTATTTAGTATCCAATGAAATTATCATAAATCATGACATCACAGACTATACAAGCTTAAAACATATATTTTGTTTGCTTTCTTCTTCCAAATATTTTTTGTTCAATAAGATTTTGAATCTTGTATTTTTTATTTTACAAACCATTTCTCAACCAAATAATTTCCAATCCCATAAATTTGAACGGTTAACACACTATTTTTGTAACAATTGAAAAAGTAAAGTTATTCAATGGCCCATGTGGACATTAACAAAAAGAAATAATGGGCATATAATGATTTGAAAAGTTTCATGTAATTAATAGTCAAGAATAAAGGTATTCTCCAGGATCACATTATGAATTGCTAGCACATTTGTATATAATGGACAACTACATCAATTTGTGACAAACAAAAGATTACAATAAATTTGATAGGATTAACCATGAAGCGTAAGTGCAAAACACACCTATATTTCAACAAAGTCAATTCTTGTACACATTGTGGCCGCAATATGCTTTGAACAAGCCAAACACCTTGACATTTATGAGTGGTCTCATGTATGACTCTCATGATGTCTTTCTCAATGATCTCCAAAGTCTTGTCATGGTTCCAAGAAGAGCAAACTAACACATCAATGTAGTAGCCGACGTCGCCACTACTTTCCACGAAGACATCAATGCCTTGGAAGTTGAGAATGATCAAACCCTTGTTGAGTTTGAAATCAGCACTCAATATACCATCTCTGGTGAATGAGTTGTGCAACGCCACCTTCCCAAAAAAAAAACACAAGTCAACATTTGGCATCAATCCTTGAATACCTCACTATTCTTCTTACTTGCAATGTCATCATGTCACTAACAACAAAATGTTCGTCATCCATTGAGAAAATTACAAATATTAACACATATCGAACAATTTTCTTAATAAATTGTTATTTTGAAAAAACACAAATTGGACCAACTAAATAATTTTAAAGAATGTGTAAGCATGTTGATGCCTTACTTGGAGTCGAGGGAAGAATCCTGGAGTGAGGAAGGTTCGAATGCGATCCTTGCATTCAAGCCTACGACCAAGAAAAACCCACTTTGGATTATGTTCTTGAGAAGGAGGCCATGTCAATTCACGACTGCCTTCAACAATTTTTTTTCTCTCAATAGTAGAAAAATTAGCATCCAATATCGTTGGAATGTAAATGCCAGCATCCAAATTGCCAGGATCTTGTTCATAACAAATGTCCAAATTCAACATCAAGTGCATGAGATCATTAGGTTCAAGATGGATACCCCTTTTGGAGGCAGTATTTCTTGTGGCCCTTGACAAGGATTGTTTCAATATGCGCTCCATGTAAAGTTTACTAGCAAACCCTTTGTCAATCTCATGTTGGATGCCTCTAAAATTGATGAGAAACCCCATTACTTCATGACAGAACCAGTTTGGATTGACAACAACAAACTCCAAACCTTCAAAATATATTATATCTCCTGTGTCATGTAGATTTGCAGCAATTGCTTTTTGCCTCTTCTTCACAACATGAGGTTCAACACATTCTTGTTCATTGTTTCCTTGGGTTAGAGTTGGCACTTCTTGAATGCAAAGGTCACAAAAGGTGTTTCATTTTATCAAACAATCTTTAGCTCGACTAGCAAGTGCACGGCGCATGATTCCACACTCCACAAAAACCTTTGGTATCCTTTTTAACAATTCTTGTGAGCTTTCAAACACAAAATCAAGCACTGGTCGCACATCATTTGTAGATCGAGCATTTAGTGCATAGATAGTAGGAGAAATGTTCACAATATCTTTGAATGTTGTTCGTGCATTTTGAACAACTTGTTCTGCCCACTCAGCAAGGGCACCGTATAGGTCTTGATCAGCATGTGTCAAGATGACAGTCAATTCAGGTGGGAAAGCAATTGATGTTGGAGTGTTTGATGCTATGAATTGGAGCCAATAAATAAGTTCTTCCTTGAGCACTTTGGGCTCCTTGCGGGATGGATTTTTTTCACCCACAGGCATATCCCTCGTAGGGTCAAATAAGAACAAGAAAGAACAAGGATTGACAACATCAGCAAAGTTGGGCATCATATAATCGTGGAAGGCATGGTATTCCTCTTGCCCTGCAAGGTCCCATATGGACACAACAATATCACTATCCTTCACCACAGAGATTTCAATGCCTCTAGTGCGTTCGTCTTGGTTTCGATGAAAGAAAATGCCCTTGTTTCGATCTTGTGCCCAAGACGTTCTGAGTGAAAAAAGGGGCATACAAGCTAGAGGCCTTGAATGGTTCAGAGCATTACTTCGCATCAATGATTGTCGCAATGCCGTTTTCCCTGCAAAAAGATCCCAAGTTATGCTCAATTCTTCAACTTATTTGCCACTTGCATGCCATCTAGACGATTTCCTGAATTTAACTAGGCAAGTAAAAAGAAAAAGAAAAAGAAATGTAATAGACTGGCCTCTCCATGGCAACTCGCTTAATATCCACCCTTGCTGGTCAAAATTTGTTCAAAAAATATAGGGTGAGACATGACCTAGGGTAGATGTGAGCGACACTTGCCTGCTCGTGGAGAGCAACAAAGGAAAACTCTGGCACCTGTGGGATTGACCAATTGTGGATTCCAATTCCCAAAGGCTTCCCGAAATTGTGCATTCTGTTGCAACTTCTGCTGAATGGTAGTGAACCTAGACTCGCTTTTTGATAATGGAGTGTCCTGCAAGTTCAGATGTAGCCAAGGTTTGGTTTCCAAGCAGTTTAGAATCGCGTCATAGATATCTTGTCGCTCCTTGACAGCAGAGCACCCGGACAAGTCAAGCAATCTGAGCGTATTATTTTGCTCAAGTGCTTTAAGCAAAATGACGATGCATTCTGTAAAGGATGAAGGAAATTGTTGGCCCCAGAAATTAGCAGGTAGCTTTGTGGGAAGCTGCCCAACTCGACGTTCCTTTTCAATTTCACGGAGAACCGATTGCGGTATCGATCTCACAACTTCAGGTTCCGTTTCAGTGAGAACCAATTCCCGTATCGATCCCAAGCCACCTGCAAGCTCAGTCAGGTCCCAATGCTGCCCATATAAATGGGCAATACCCAACCGTTTCAATGTGGAATTGTGCTCTAGCATCACCCTCAAGCTTGTGTATCGACCTGCTACAGGACGCGATTCCGCAAACCGGCTGCAGACCGTCAAACTTTTTAGGACTTCATTAGATTGCAAAAGCGCGCAGAGGTCGTCCACGTTCAACATGTCAGAGCAAAACGCTACATCAAGTGATTTCAAAGTTTTGCTTGCACCAAGAGCACTTGCAAGTCGTTCTGGAATCCCACCACCTTCGTAGTATCTCCAATATTCCACCTTCAACGCCTCTAATGTACAGGATGGTGACGTGAGTTCAGCTATCAGATCTTCAAGGTCGTTCACTTCTCTGATAACCCTCACCTGGACAGCAGGTAGGTCCATGTCTTTCACCCAAAACACAGATCGCAACGGCTGGATCAAGTTTAAAGACTGATACAAGCTATGCAAATGGTATGCAGGCTACAGGGCTGCCACGAGTACAAAACAAGCTTTGCAAGTCTTGCCTACCTACGACACTCTTTGCGTCCTTCTCTTCTTCACTTACATCCTCACAATGCAAATAACTGAGCTTACTATGACCTCTAAAGCATCGAACCTAAACGCAGGGCTCAATAGACTTATCTGGAAGGAAGGTGAGAATTGAACCCCTACCGATTTTTGGGCTACTGTTTCTTCCACCCCACAGCGTGAAATGAGGTCTCGATTCCATTATTTGGGCTGCAATCAATTATGTATGACAACTTGTGAATGGTATGAACGTTTTTCACACATGACTGACTGTCATTTGGGGTCAGATTTCGGGAAAACATTAAACAGGCCAAAGGAAAAGGAAATGAATGCAGTCAGTATAAAAGTACTACTGCATTTTTTTCCTCCAGTCTGCTCATTTGCCCCCATCCATATTTTCTCAAGTGACAACCAGGCATCTTTTGCACTCGTAACCTCATAAAATACAGCATGTTTTGCACTTGTAACCTCACATAACAGGCCAAGTAATATGTTACACACCTCTTTAAACCCCTAGTGTGGTCATAACGTGCAGAACATGGATTCAAAACTTGCCTCGCCATGACAAGGTGAAAATAAACCGGGCAAATGGGCAGACTGGAGGAAAAAATCGCAGCAGTACTTTTGTACTGACTGCATTCATTTCCTGTTTAATATTTTTCCACATTTCTCGCCCTTGCAATTTTCGTGTTATTTTTATTTGGGGCTTCTTTTTAAACTTTTAGCCCAGTAAAGATTTCCCATTGAGGCAATGGGTCCTACCCAAGATCTAATGCATTGAAATTTCTCAGCCCATAAATGTAATCTTTACAGTTTGCTAGTCAGGCAATTGACAATTGGGACCCATTGCTGCACTCAGACTGTCACTCTTAGTTTTGCATTGAAAGGACGGACGCCTCGATCCCATTATTCAGGCCGCAATCAATTCTCTATGACAACTCGTGAATGCGTAACACATGACTGTCAGATGTGGTCGATTTCAGGTACTTGCATTTATGGTGGCGGGACGCTACCGTAAACCCCCTGTGAATGATATGAATGTTTTTCACAAATGACTGACTGTCAGAAAACATTAAACAAGCCAAAGAAAATGAATGCAGTCATTATAAAAGAAAAGTGCTACTGCAATTTTTTCCTCCAGTCTGCCTATTTTCCCTATCCATATTTTCTCAAGTGACACCCAGCCATGTTCTGCACTCGTAACCTCATATAATACAGCATGTTTTGTACTCATAACCTCACATAACATGCCAAGTAATATGTTACATACCCCTTTATACCCCTAGTGTGTTCATAATGTGGAGAACATGGACTCAAAACATGGATAGGCATGACAAGGTGAAAATAAACCGGGCAAATGGGCAGACTGGAGGAAAAAATCGCAGCAGTACTTCTGTACTGACTGCATTCATTTCCTGTGGCCTGTTTAATATTTTCCCAGATTTCGGGCCCTTGCAATTTTTGTGTTATTTTTATTTGGGGCTTCTTTTTAAACTTTTAGCCCAGTAAAGATTCCCCATTGAGGCAATGGGTCTTACCCAAGATCTAATATTAAAAAAAATTCGCAGTCCATGTATGCATTGAACTTTCAAGCACCAAACCTTGTAATTAACCCAAAAACCCTATATTGAAATTTTTTAAACCTGTGCTTAGAATGAAAACCACATGCTTGGATAGCAATGCTAGGGGCTTTGTATAGCGGGCTCTGGAAAAATAATTAATTAAAAAATGAAATAATTTAAAAAGATAGATAGTATATCTGGGCACACGGCTAAGAGTTACCTTCTACATCTTGTCACATGCAATCTCTTTCATTATCAAGTTGTAAATCTTTTGCCTTTTAGCCAAATCTAGTCTACCATGATGTATAAACCAATATCCCATAGACAAATAGGGTGAGTTCTAGGCATTTGCATCTCACTTTGTTATTGTTTCGGTCTTATTATTGGAGTAAAGATGATTTTTGTTGTTGGGTTAGTGAGTCCATTGAGAATTGGGTTCTTATTGTACCCGGATATCACTCCTCTTTTGAGCTTTATTTGAGTGTTGGGCAGGTAAACCCATTATCGTGATATGCTTGTGGGTATATCATAGGTTAACTATATACAGGCTGGTAAATGTATATGGAGTGTTTTTGGCTACCTTTTTAATTATCCTATTTGGCTAGTATATTTTTCAGACTAACCCTGTCTTTGTTTTACATGGTTAGTAGATACCTAGTTGAGGTTTACCTTTACACAAGGGAGGGTGATTGTTTTGAAGATGATGAATATGGGTACATGTCAAAATCATCGCATAGCATATATGCATTTTCATATTTTGTAATGCATGTGGTTATGACGGACTTTTTCAAATTATGGTGACTAACTACGGAGTTCTATTTTTATTTTTGTAATTTTCATTTTATTCATTGAATTAATTATCTTGGAAAACACTCTTGATATCTTTTGAGGCTCCAGAGTATATATAGAGTACACAGTTTAAGAACTACTCTTAATTAAACCCTACAGAATTTAAGAATCCTCCTATTTTTTGTGACATGCTAGAACCTATTGTCTAAATATGACAATTTCAGAAGCTTTTCCTCAAAATCTT
>Ga0209208_10000735_pt1 | contig 44108 bp, 31 predicted proteins | sample S1TSphfallax_3_FD_187694 | JGI IMG/M metagenome (GOLD analysis project Ga0209208, IMG submission 187694) | Host-associated microbial communities from peat moss isolated from Minnesota, USA - S1T2_Fd - Sphagnum fallax MG (SPAdes) (version 2) | ecosystem: Host-associated > Plants > Peat moss >...
CAGGTTGAAAGAAGTAGCAAAAAAATAATAGGAAGATCCTTAAAATTTTCAACTTTCATACTTTGAAATAGCCAAATTTGGCTATATCTTCTTCTTATGGTTGATCACAACCTCAGCTACCACAGAAATTTGACCCAAAAAACCTTCATACAGACAAGGATTTAAAAAGAGGGAAACACGAAAACAAATACCATAGTACCTTGTCAGATTCAACACTAACTATAATATTTCTAAAAATGTTGAAAAAAAAATTTAATGATTTTTTTCAAAGAATTTTTTTTAATAAAGGCAATAGAGAATCTTTTGGAATATTAACAAATATTCAATTTTCTGACATGGAGTCTTCAAAATTAAATAATTATTCAACATACATGTACTATGGAAGCTCTTGTGCTTTGCATGGGGCGTCTAGGCAGAGGCAACAAATCAAAATAAAGAAATTCAACACACCAAATGAACAAGGGGTGTGTCACACTGTGCCCTTGCCATTTACATTATAAAGTATCTGAAGGCAAAAGAAGAATTCTGAAAACTCAAATATTTCACCATGCAAAAATATAATCTTCATAAAAAAAATCCTCTAAAAGAAACCAAAATCCTTCAAGATATTATAACTCTATAACTAATCTCTAGTTTCAACACAAGCCAAAATATCATCCTTAAAAAATTCTCATATAAAAATGGACCTATTATGTAGCAGCCAAAATCCCTTAAGCTACTATACTTTATAATGAATCTAAACACAATATCCTTGCCTTGGTATGCAAGGCAAATACAATTTGCATGGTGAGACAACTCCATGGGCAAGGTGGCACCTGATTGCTAAGTGCCACCTCCTTCATGATCCATGCCACATCACAGCTTCTTCATCTTTGGTGGAAAGGTTCTCTCTATCCAATGGTTCAATTGGAAGCTCATGAATAGAGAAAGGCAAAGAAGAGATCATGTATGATTGGGGTTTGATTTGTCATTTGAAGTGGATAGAGAGAGAGAGAGAGAGAGATCTGTGGCAGATTTCTATCTGTTTCTACAGTATGATGATGATTTTGGGTTTAGGGTTTATAAACCCATCATTGCACTTCGAAGATCATATTGGGTTTAGGGTTTATAAACCCATCATTGCCCTTCGATGATCATATTGGGTTTAGGGTTTATTAACCCATCGTTGCGCTTGGATGATCATATTGGGTTTAGGGTTTGTAAACCCATCCTTGTGCTTGGATGATCATATTGGGTTTAGGGTTTGTAAACCCATCATTGCGCTTCAATGATCATATTGGGTTTAGGGTTTATAAACCCATCATTGCACTTAAATGATCCTATTGGTTTTAGTGTTTATAAACCCATCATTGCACTTTGATGATCCTATTGGGTCTAGGTTTTATAAACCCATCATTGCACTTAAATGATCATATTGGTTTTAGTGTTTATAAACCCATCATTGCACTTCGATGAATCATATTGGGTTTAGGGTTTATAAACCCATCATTGCACTTCTCCATTGAGACTCTTCCTAGTGTCTACATTTAACCCAGGAAATGTTAAATGTGTACTCAGAGACCCTAAACTATTCTTCAGACACATTTTAGGGTTTATAATGTTTTGAAGCAATGGCCTGGAAAAGAAAAGAACTGAGATTTTTATTACCATGGTACTAGTGTATATGCTCATAACCTCATAACAAAATGTGGGATGTTATGGGTTTAAAGATATGTGCTCATGGCTCAAAATGCTTCAAATGGCATCTGATTATGGAGAAGCAAAAAGCCATCCCCCCCCCCCAAGTAGAAGTCGGAATATTGGTCCCATGTAGGCCTTGTATTTCAAGGGCCCATGTGCCCTTCACTTGAGAAAGACTAATCCAGAAACTACCATTTGCATTCAAAGGCCGACCATTAAAGTGCCCTTCACAATTTGAAAATTCTTTAAAGGTTTGTCCTTTCCCAAAGCAAAACAAGCGGCTCTACCACTAGAGGCTTTGTCTTTTATAAAGTTTTTTTTTTATTTTTAAGATGGCATTAGATGGATGAAAATGATATTGGTTTATTGTTATAGATTGGAAAGGTGTCTAGTAGTTTCAATGCCATATAAATCAATTTGTAAAAATCTGGCCAATATGTTTCTCATACACATGATTTGTATTCATTCTTGAGTGCGTTTATCCACATGTGGTTTAATTGTGATTTAGCTTTTGTTGTGATATTTTTGAATTGGGATTTTAATTTGAATCTATTTATATAATGTATTAATTTATTTTTTAAATGATTATTGTCATCTAAGATGTTGATATTAAAATTTTCTAAAACAATGAGTGGGCAATCATTTGAGGATTTTTGAATCAAGGTTTCTATTGTGTTGATAGACATAGAAATCAAACAAGAATGACTTTTATAAACACATATTCTATGAATTGTTGTTTGAATTTTTATGTTAAATGTATCTACTATATATTCAAATCCATTACACATTGTTGTGTTATAAGAATGTGAGAGCATTTGTGTGTTGTATATCATTATCAAATCATGAGCATCATAAATTGAGATATATGAACATTTTGATGTATTAATGAATTTGTGTATGTCATTTGATGATTATATTTTAATTTTCAAAATACATAAAAACATGTGATATTTGTAAGTCATGATCATGATTTATATCTTGATAATGGTGTCATAAAGAATTTATGTCAAAGGCTTGTATCTTAACATGTGAATCATAAAAGTTTTTCAATCAAGGAACAAAAGTTGTCCAATTTGTAAATGTTTTTAATCCTTTTTTTTCTTCAATTACATGTTGATCAATGTGAAAGTTTTGATGTTGAAGTGAAGTTAATAAACATAATTCTTCTTTTATTTGAATGCAAGAAAGAAATGTGTATGATAGTCCATGTTTTTTAACATTAGTAAGATGAAAAACTAATTCATCTAATGATAATCCTTGTGATTGTTGAATGGTTTTTATTGTTGTTAGTTAAATTGGAAATTTAATTTTTATTATAATATAAAATTGATTTTTTTCAATTCTTATGTTTTCAATAATTGGCTCAATTTTGTCCAATTTGGTTGGATATTGTTTGTAAAAGGTGGATAAAACTTTCTCTAGCTAACATTCTTGTTTTTGGATTTGGGAAAACATCCAAATTATGGTTTTGCTATAATAGGATGTTGATGTTTTGAACATACCGTAACCTAAGGTCAGTTTCCACATTGACAAAACAAATAATTTTTCTTTTTTTCAAAAAATGAATTCGTTTTTAAAATTTGAAATGATATATTGTTTTCATCATCTATTGTAATATTGTGATGTGAGTAGTGAAATTATTCAGCATGTAATGTATGAAAATTTTGATGACTTTTTCAACACATCAACTTTGTGTTTTCACAAAATTTCATTTCACTATTTTGAGGATTATTTAATGATGAAATTGACCTTAGGGTAAGGATCGATTCAATTAACAAAACCATCAATGTTGCATAATTTCTAGCACATAATTCAACTAACATATATTTTTTGATACAAATTGTAGTATGTAGAGCTATAGTTTTACTTGGGTCATCTAGAAGTGTATATGATGGTGGTCATGAATGGTGATGAATTTTTTTTGTTTCAAAATACAATGTTGGGCCAATTGTTTTGTTAAATATAATTTTATTATTTTTTGCACTAAAATATTTGTATAAAATAAGTGTGGTATTGTTAATGTGTTTGGTATTTTTCAACATCAATTTGAATTAAAATATTGAATGTTTTTTAAAGTTTGTGTGCATGTATGGAAATTTGTTTAAATTTTTTATTAAATGTGTATCAATTTGTTACGTAACTATTGTCAATTCATAGCATTTAAAATTGTTTTTCCAAAATTTTGTTGCTAATGCATTAATATTATTAGTATGGATTACAAAATCCAACAATCTTTTATTAGAGGTGCTTATAAAAATCACTTCACATAATGACTTTTAAATCACCAAAAAATTGGTTTTGAATATGTTTTATTACCTTTAATTGATTATTTATAACATTAAACATTATAGCACTTACAAGAGATATTTCACTTACAACAACTAATTGTAATTGTTTATATAAACATGTGAGTTTATTTTTAAAAATCTAATGATAGATGATGTATTTGCTAATGTTTGTTTAAAGTTGAATGTATTGTTTGATTATCAATGTTAAATGCAACTTTACTTGTAAATGCTATGAGTAAGGCTTTAACTTTTATTAAGTCTAATGATAGGTTTTTATTATATAATTGCAATAATCCTTGAAATATTAGTTTTAAAATAAAAAATTTACCAATTCCAACACCTCTTATAAAAAATAAATGTATTGGAATATTCAAATACATTTTTTCTATCTATAATATGGCTAGATATTAATTTTTTTCTTCATTAAATTGTGCTAAAATCCATTATCATAAAATTTGATGATGTTGTGAAACCATCACCTTCAATTTTTTGGGTTTTTCTATTGAATATATTACATGATTAAATGATGAAGTCATTTTTCAAATCATATTTTTTAATGTTTAATGTGCTTGTATGAGGATTAAAGGATGCATGTCACCAATGTCATCATTCCATATCATGAATGTGAAGATCTTGATTTAAAAATATTGATAACAGTTTTTTCTTCATTTCACTAGTATAAAAAATGGGTTTTATGACTACATATATGACTGCATTTTCAATCATATATATTATTTGTGGCTACATGACTATGTAGTCCATAAAGCCACATTGTTTTTGCCATTAGTCCTTTCCATGATTCTAATCATAAGTGATATTTGTAACTACTGTTTTCATGATTGCAATCTTATTGGCACAGTCATGAAAACCCATCCATTGGTCTAAATTGACCTTTCTATGTTGTTGGATTAAATTTTGAAACATGGCAAGCCTAGGTATCCATTGAGATGTTGCCACATGGCACACATAAGCATCCATTTGAGGTGTTGCCATGTGGAAGCCTAAGCAATGAATGATATGTTATCACATAGCAAACCTTAGGCATCAAATGAGGTGTTGCCATGTGGCAAGCCTAGACCTAGGCACCTATGGACTTAATACCTAAACATGACACCATAGGTTAGGAACCTAAGCACTTTGACAACTAGGTTGGGCACCCTAGGCACCTAGGCACCTAGGCAAAAAAATTAACCCTATAGGTAACCTACCATGGCTACATAACTTAAACTAAACAACCTAGCCTAGCAACCTAAAACATGTATTTAATTATATTTGGACTAAAATGTTGATTTTGGATTCAACTCAACATGATGAATGCAAGGAGGGCCATTTGGTGACCACTAGAGTCAAACAATTTCAAATAAAACTTGCAAAAATATTGACATTTTTTAAATTCCTTATAATCATATGTGTTACATTTGGGTAAGTTTAAGGACTTGATGTGTATATGTTTATACCAACAATAATATAATCACATATATAACAAAAAAATCATCAACACATAATCGTGGTTTAACATAAATATTCATTTGCGAGAAGAAACCAAATATATGACCAAAAAATTGGTATCTTTAAACCTTGACATTTAAAAATAATTTTTAAACATCTTGTGTAAGCATCTAAGTACAACTTGTGAAAACTTCAATTTATCAAAACATTAACATATAACACAATTGGGACTTAATAAAATAATAGGACTAAAACTTTGTGCTTTTAAATCTTGACATTTGAAATCAATTTTCAAACATCTCATGTGAACATTTGGTGGCCACTTGGTACAACTTGTGAAAGTTTCAATTTATCAAAACATTAACAAATAACACAATTGGAATTTAGTAAAATAAGAGGACTAAAACTTGGTACCTTTAAACTTTAACATTTAAAAGCAATTTTTGAACATCTTGTGTAAACACCTGATGGCCACCTAGTTCAACTTGTGAAAGCTTCAATTTATCAAAACATTAACATATAACACAATTTGGATTTATTAAAAAAAGAGGACTACATCACAAATTTAGGATGCAACCAATTAATAATAAAAATCATGCAAAGTTCATTCATTCATAAGTTTGTACATTTTATATATAGATATCATGCTTTGAAAAGATGTTTGACACATGGATAAAAATGTTGATGGATAAAGTACGGACCTGTACATCTTCCAATAAATTCATGTGTCAAATGTGTTTTGAATGCACAATATTAATGTGTGAAACGTACGAATTATGAATGTACTAATGTTACATGATTTTCATTTCTAAGTCGTTAAATGTTAAGTTTGTGATGTAAAAAGGCTAGTAGACACCAAGTCATCATGATATAACAAATAAAATAAAATAATGAAAGACTGCAAATTGGATTACTATCACACAACATAGGTCCATATTGATATGACATAATCAACATACTAAAATAAATAAATAAAAATACCAATAACAATAATATTTTTTTGCAAACAAAACAACCAAATTTCATTTGAAAAATGAATGAGTAGAAATCAAAATAATAATTACACTCCAATAGTTTCAATAGTTACATCAAGGTTTTGTTTGGCCTTGGTTGCATTATTAACATTAATCATTATAATGCTATTCATTGTGACATTACTTTTGGCAAGAAATAAGAATAAAATGGATGAGATGTCAACCCATTGTTTTGGACTTGCCAAATTACTTTTCCATTTGTTCACCCAATAATCTTGATATAATTGTTTATCATTTTTAGCTCCTTTTTTCACCAGCACCCACCATTGAATATGAAGATGTTTAAAATGATTAGATTGTTCATCCTTCACAACCTCACTTTCTGTCTATCCCATCCACACAAGATATAATTTCGGATTTGTAGGCCTCACTAGAACAAAATCTCCAAGGCCCAAGTTTCGAAATGAAGTGTAAGCAAGTTGTCTTCAATGATGGTTGTATTTTTTAAAACCATAATATGGAGCGACAATTGGGTCTTCATGATCAATGTCAACAATGGGGGGATGGCACCTCAGATATGATTAAATTTTCAATTGCTTGGAGGCCAAAAACCTTCCAAGATGGTTGAATTTTGAGTTGGTAAAGGTTTTGACAACAATATGTTCAAAGATGTTTTTCCAATAATCCATGTATGGACCAAGTTTTCTTGCATAGGTTTTGCTTTTGCACATCCCCATCCTCCAAAACCCCACATATTTAAAAAGCTCGCCGTTGATAAAATTTTCCTTTTCAATGGACTTAGTGGCATCATTCCCCCATATAGGGCAAAAAGGAATAGGATTTGGAAGCTTTGTGGTAGTTTTGGAACCCCGCAAATCTTATTCCTTTTCACTCCACAATCAAATGGGTGGTCCATCCTTAATACTCCATAGGGCATTGGTAGGGGACACTTTGTATTGCATAATAGGCTAGCCAATTCAATCAACAAAAAAACAAAACTAATGCATGTTTATATGGCCAACCAAGATTTCTAGCCCCTCTTTCAAACATCCTTGGACCCAATTCTTGAAATCCAAGATTTTTTGGATAAGTTGAGGAATGAAGGGACAATCCTATGAAACCATGGATGTTTAAATAAACCAAAATGTAATTATTTTAGTCCTTCAATTTTTTGGAAATATATCCAAAATTGCCATCATGTCCTCATGGGTGTGGTCTACAATTAAAAACCCTAGTTGCACTTCTTCAAACACATCTTTTGCAATTAGGAGAAATAAAAATGCAAGCAAGTGATGATTCTTGTTATCTTTCACATAATTGTCCATTTGAAAAAACAATTTTCTAAGTAATGGCTTAACACCAATGAATTTCTCCTGTGCCTTCAATGTAGCCAAACAACGAGAACTTCTATGCATCAATCTTTGAAAAGATGCATTTTGTGGTTCATGTTCAAATATAATCTAGATTCACTAATGGGTTCCTTTTCCAAGGCTCGAAACAATTGCAACAATGACCCAATTGTAAAATTCGAATAATTTGGCCAAAATTTGTTGGAATGCTGAACAAACACTTCATTTCCATGACCATGAACAAGCATACCAGTCAAAATGATTATGAATTGCCCCAAACCTAAAATCATTTTGTTTTTCACAACATGTCTTGGAAAAGCAATTTTGGAGTGGTCCATCTTGTCATGGATGATACAAAGATTTCTTTTTTGAATCGGATGGATTTAGTTCTCCAAGTGTGATAAAAAATGTTTACATGATTCTTGATGAATGTTGTGGTTCTGTAATTTCATTTCATGTTCCTTTGCACCTACATTGTTCTTGCCAACTTTGGATATCAAATCTTTCAATGATTCACAAATAGTACAATTGGCAAAAGTGGAGTCATGTTTCTTCACATCAACATTCAAATGATGCTTCTTCGTCAAACGGCTCATTAGATATTCTTCTAATGCCTACCTCTCTATTGATCTACAATCCACAAGACAATCAACCAACAAATTAAACACTTTAAATAGTTTGTCTTTCACATTCACGATTGAGAATATATGCAAATCCCCAATCCCTTTCATTTGATGAGGCATAACATCTACACACCTCATTATAAAGATTTGACATATCTATGTGTGATTACATATATTTTCATTCATCCATTATTTCATGCTTATTGACAACTATTGAGATCTTGTTTCATCCATTGTCAACTTTCTTTTTTCTAACAATTCTTCTTTCTTCTTACATTTTCCCATCTTCCTTAAGCTCATTTCTCAATTATTTTTGGTAACAAGTGAATTTTTTTCTAGCTAAAATTCGGCATCCTAGTGTCAAAAAAAAAGGGGCTGTAAATCATATAAAGGGGTTTTTTGGGGGAAAAAATGGGCCCATGTGGCCAATATTTAGACAAAGTTGGATGATTAATTTACCCAACGACCATTTCATAACTAGATTGGCGATCATGGGCAAAACATCGACCTAGTATGATGTAATGTTGAAGTAAACTTGTAACCAATTACAAAGTGTTCATTAGTCGTACCCACTAGGCTAATATGTGCAACATGTAACAACATTATGCAATTGACAAACCTCTCCATTATGTGGCAATTGGAAATTCCTTTCATATCATATATATTAATTCAGTAAGTCTGTCAGTCAATGTGTTTGTTTGTTGAGGTCTTGAAACCCAAATCACTTTTAATAAAACTGTCCCCCGAACTCGAGGGCCCAAAAACTATTCAGGACCTCGAGTTCTTACTTCTTACTTTTACTTTTACGTCCGTTTCCGCGCAGCAACTGCCGGAGGTCCTTACTTCTTACTTTTACTTTTACGTCCATTTTCGCGCAACAACTGCCGTCGTCGATGGGGGAGGTATTTTTGGGATTTGGAGGGTGGGTGAGGAAATTTGGGTGCGCTTTTTTTGGGCTAAGGGTTTAGGAGGGTCATGATTTTTATTTTTTTCGTGGAGGGGGGGAGGGGGTGGGGGTGGCGTTCTAGGGGTCTTAATAGGTGGAAGTGAACTGGAGTGGGAAATGCGAAGGACCGGGTAGGGGGGATCGATGGGGTGCATTATGCACCGGGTTCACACTAGTTACTTTAAAAAACCTTTGGGGATATCAACTATGGGAACAAGTCTTTTGGGATAAAGTCATTAAGAGTTTTCAAAATCACTATCAACAAGAACAATATTGTTCTCTCCAATAATGTTTCTGGGAACATTTAATGAACCACAAACCATTTGGGATGTTGTGGTAAACTCAGCCATAAACTCCTAATATCCCACAATTCTGCCACCAGAAAGCACATTGAATGACTGGATGGAACATTTTAAAGATCCACTTAAAAGGGTTTAAGAAGTGTGAGATTGTAAAAGCCAGAATGAAAATGAAAATGAAAAGCCCTGTTATATACCAGTGTTGGGCGGGTATCAAAAATATTCTCGAGTATCATTCGGGCATCACCTGGGTATCCTTGTCTGAACATCACATGGTATCACTTTGAGTGATACCCTGATAAAAAACCTGATTGTCGGTTCTCACACAAGTGAGAATCGGTTGTTGAGAACAGGATCAAGAAGTAGCTATATATATATATATATATATTGAGACCTGGGTGAGGTTTCTTTACCCGGCTGAGGTTCTCATGTACTGTGTACTATTCATAAAGAACTGGCATTTTTTTTTTAAAATTCTTTTGAGGTAGAGCCTAAATCTTTCAGGTTTGGCTTTCACTTATTTATCTTTTACTTACCTTATTTTTATCAGTGTTGAGCGGGTATCATATTTTTTGATATTCATCAAATCTGATTTTCACAAAATAGATTACAAAAGGTTTCAGTCCTCACTTTTTAATTTTTTTGAAAAAACCTTATACACTGAGGTAGGGTATCAATATTTTTATTAAAAAAATTTAATCAATTCTCGTGATGCCTATTCTCATAATTTGAGTACAGTCGATCATCATTTGACCAATTCTCATCAACTAGTTATTATTATTATTATTATTTTAAATTTTAAAAAATAAAAAATTGCAAAATCTTTTTTATTGATTTTATTCTTTTTCATTAAAGATTAAAAAATCATAGTTATCCATGAAGTAATGAAAACACAGCACCTTGACCATGAGCTTGGTCATATATGGGATGAGATTCAAAAAAAAAACTTGCAAATAAACTACATTAGCATTAAGGGGGGGGTTGAAATTTGGAACTCAGACAAAGGTTGTGCATTAAACTTTGTACATTGTATGTACTTCGAGAACCTGATCTGAGTAATGAATGGGTTTTATCTCATCCGGGTCTCAGTATTTTTAAAAATCTGGTTCTCATTCATCCGGGTCTCATACATGTGAAAACCGATGATCAGGGTTTCAGTCAGGATATCATTGAAAGTGATATCTTTAAAGTTTCACATAAAAAATAATCAGATGATATCCAAAAACGTTTTTGATACCCGCATAACACTGGTTTTTTATTAAGGGTCAAAACTTGCAACCGGTTATTTGATTCTTGAGAACTGCTGGGCAGGGGTTAGACCTGGTTCTTTTGATTTTCAGAGAGCAGCCAATCAAAGGTTCATATACCTGGCCATTACCACACTACCTCTTTCTTGAAAACACGAGAGAACTACCCGACACAGATTCCAACCTTGAAAGATGACCAAATTTTCAATGGATTTTTAGTTCCCACCCAGGATCTTCAAATTTTTGTAAGCTCATGAGCTAAATAACATGGTTGAAATTTTGTCTACCCATTTCAAGTAGCATAAAGCAATGTGTGCGCAAAACATTGGAGGATTTCTCATTAGGAAATCAGTTGCAAGGGCAAACAAGCCATTTGTGGCCATCTTGAAGCACCTGAGACTAGAGCTACTACCAGCTGCAATGTACAGGACCAAATTCCAGCAAGAAGTGAGAAAGATATGATAGTTTGATCAGAAGGGGGTTCCAGAAAACCTGATGAATGAGACAATGTATTAAATGAATGAGAAAGAGGGAATTGCACAAAACTGCTTGTAATAATTTGCAGAGTTTCTACACACACATTAGATGCAAGATCACAACATATATGACTCGAAGTAATCCCTTAGAAAAGGTTATGTTTCTCTACAGACCCAAATTGAATTGGCTTTCTTCTGATCTTCCATGTCTTGGGGCTCTGTCAGATCAAAATCAAAATCAGTGAAAAGGTCTTGTCAGCACCTGCAATGCCTGAGTGTTAAACCTCTGCTGGAGTTACTCCCTAACTAGAAAGTCAAAGACAATCAATCAGGCCTTCAAAGCTGACTTGTGTATGTCCAACATTATCACATTAACAAAAAAGAAAAAGACTTGATTTGAGGTTAACAAGTAAATACCCACCAATCTGACCATACAAGAAGGCATACCTAACTTCAAAGTTGTGGCACAATTTCTGGCAATCATCTAGAAAACTCAATGAGATATCTTGAGAGCATTAAAAGTGCATACAAGAACAAGGATACTTGAAAATCCTGCAGAAAAAGAAGACTTTTGGAATCCACTCCTGCCAACAGTTTTTAGGGCAGTGAGACACAATGTGCTATTACTCTCACTTACGAGAGTAAAATTGTGACCTGCAAAAGGGTACAACATCACATTACTAAAACCCAGATATTCATACATAGTCATGATTTTGGTATGCTTTTAACTACCAGCCTCATTTTGTAACCGTCAGGCAGGTATGTATCTTGCATCCTGCAGTATTCTGTGCAGGTCCATGCATTAGTACAACAATTGCTATTGAGAAACCAGATGGCTGACGAAAAGTTTTGTGCAGGCAGCTTGGTGTATAAACTAAGTAAGTTATACCACAGGTACCATGAGCTAACGTATGTGGCACATTTAACTGCGGCACTCCTATCTTCCCTCCATGGACACTGTCTTTAAAGGCCATAAACAAATTGGATGATAGATTCACTCTCTTGCAGGTCATTGTTATTGAAACTGTAAGGAGCCTAAGGCAAAAGTTTTCTGCAGATCTATCAAACCCAACATAAGAGAAAGTCATCTGCCAGCATCAGACCTCACCTGAGTTGTGGCTTCAGTTTGTCTTCCATCCCACCCTCTCTTTTGCAAGAACTGCACAGCAATGGGCGCTCCCATAGCCTTGAGGTTGGTGGAAATAAAGATCCAGCTGGTACAGATATGCCACTAGCCAGCTGAATGTTGCTTTGACAGACAGAGCATACAATTAGCTCATTTCCTGCATGCACTGATGATGATTCTGCACCCAACCTGGAGGAGAAATCCACAGCCAGTTAATTTCCAAGTAACCTTTCGTAGCAATATCTATGATCCCATGCAGAAATAAAAATCTAGGCTAGGCATTTAGATTCTGTTGGAGCCATTCACTGATCTTTCCTCCAGCATGGCAGAACTCTCCTCAAAAATTTTCTCCATAACAGTGAGATCTGAGAAACTCTCTGTTCTGTTCAAACTATTTCACCTTAACATTCTCAAGAGGCTGTTTTGCCTCTTGAATGTCGGACGAGGACTGGCTGGTGAGAGGTCAACCACCAAGCAGGTTGTGTCATCTCATAATCCATGACTTCTCAATGCATCCTACACAAAATATATATGCGCACCCATTATCAGTCTTTAGGGAAAATGGAGTCTGTTAAGTTGGTCATTCTACCCCCACACAGGCATTTTTTACCAAAGTTGGAGTTGAATCCCTGTCTGTGCAGACTCAACAATTCCAACATCCACAACTTAAGAAGATGATGCAAACAATCTAGGACATTTCAAACTTAGGGAAATTCAATGACAAAACAAATGGGCACATAATGGAGGAACCTTTAAAAAACTTCAGCAACACCGTTGAAAAACAATTGAGAACTATGTTAACTCGTATTTCAGGGAGGTGGGATATCAAGGCAAGGAACTTTGTGAATTTAGAGATAGTGAATGAACAATCGATCAGAAAAGGGCCAGATAGTGAGTATTAGATCTGAATGACTCTGGTGTGCAGCTTGTTCTTACGTCAACAAAGAGGGAAGGATGAGATATGCCTAAATCACAGAAGAACATACAGAAGGAGGGATAATACACCATAGGTAATTGCCCACCTTGACAATATGCTTTGCTGCAACTTCTGCTCTATCTGCACTTCAGCAGCATTTTACAGCTTTCTATGTGGAATACAGTAGAATTATCTGTGTAAGTGCCCTGAACTAAGGCTACTGGGCCCCAGTTTTGCTGAAACTGGAGACAAAATGAGAAGATGGGTTGAAAACAGTAAAAAAGGGGAAAAAGAACAGAGGACCAAACTACTTTTCTCTCCTACATTAGTCCTCATGGGACTTTCACCCCCAGTTACAGATTTGCATTACCTGCATCTTCAATGCTAAATCACGCCTTGGCAAAATAAGATCCAACATCTTCTGGATTGATACCCAGTCTCATGTATCAGTACTCAATTTCACTCACTTTACAGCTTTCATAAATTGGGGATGAAACATTAATGAGAGGGTTAAAGTAGAGATCTGTAGGGAATAGAGAAGGTAGGTATGTAAGTAGGTACAAAGGACTCAAACAGACAATCACCCATATTTTTGTTCAATATTAATAACTTCTCCATTGTAGGTTAAAACATTATGAAACCAACTGGGTGCACCCCTAGTCCTTGAGGGCTTTCCAACAGGACCAAGAGTGCGACAAGAGGTGCTGTGGCTCGAGAGATCTTAACATGATAAACAAAACAAATAAACACACAAACTACCTTCCTTTGTAGATAGATGTTCAACCTTTCCCCTGTGTAAGCCAAGTAAGCTGAAGGCATATACAGAGGAATACACATGGTAGTGGTCTAAACAGAGCATAAATGGTAGTGGTTAGAGTGCCTCTTGCACCCTTAACATATCCCTCAAGCATTGGTGACTACTTGGATTTAGTAACATTCTCTCTAGTCCTGGAAAAAATATTGCTGAGACTGAAGAGAAAACTCCACAATGACATTTCGAATGTCACTGTTATGTAACCGAAAGAATTTCCCACACAAATAGTTCATTACATGGGCACACTGAAATTAGATTGAGATTGTGGCACCTTGGGAAATAGATTGGCTTGAAAGGTGGAAACTTGATATGATGAACCTGGCCCAACAATGCACCAAAAACAACAGTGGGGTACTCTCAGGACTTGACATGGCACCATTCCTCTAGACATATGTAGTTGGTTTTCAGTGGCACTGGAATATAAAAAATAGAAAGACAAAATTGCATAAAATTGGAGCAAATCAAGGCCTCAACAAGGTACAAGTAAGAACCTGCAAAACATTTGAGTCCAGCAGATGCTACAGGTTGGGCAGAGCATTGAGAGGCAGTTTGTTTCCAAAAACATGGCCCTTTTCAGGCTGTGGCATTCCCATCTCTGTGATGCAACTCTCGGATCCAAGGTGGGGCACTTCCTTGAAGATTCTGAAACTGATGAGAGGAGAGAAATAACAGCAGGTATGTCTGAATATCACATCACCCATTGGAATTAGGACTGGCAAAGGCCTGCTTTCTTTTCGCAAGCTAGTTACAAGGCTACTGCAAGAAACAGTGCAAGTTCCAGTTTGGCAGCAAAGGAATGAGCCCACAATGACAGTCCCTTCAAAGGCCAATGACTCAAAAGGCAATCGGTAAGTACCCACTACACAAAGGTGTGAGACTCCCTCCTCTGCTTGTGTGCAGTGAAATTCCTAGAACTTTGACCCCATTCCTTCTCTTTTTATTGCTTGGGCAACTTCAACTTTTTCAAGCTCCAGAGCATCTCTCTCCACTCCAGGAGGAGAAAGCAGTATTGTCTTCAAGATTTGGGATTAGCTGCCTACAAAAGGCAAGCCAGTCCATAGACCATATCAAAGGCACATCCTTCTTCAAGCTGCAGACACCTATTCATGATTGGGGGTAATTGTCCTACCACTCATGGGCAGAGTTGCTGAGCTCCATCCTTTTTCAGATTCTAGCTGAATTAGATGAGTATGCAAACTGCATTCCTCTTGCTGCTCATTCACACAACCACAACATCTAACATGTCAACATCCATTTCAAAGTAAGTCTTATATAGCTTTCAAGACTTTGTAAATTTTACTTCACTCTGTTTCAATGCATTTCTGAACAAACCCAGGAGAAAAACAATCACCAGACAAGTTGACTTTGTTCCAATCCTGAATTTCACCTGTCAATGGACTCTGTATATTTGGGTGCATGATATTTTACCTCTAAAGTAGCAGTCACAGACAGAAGATCCCCAGACTCCTCCAAAAGGACCCTCTCCTGTGCTGCAGTCTGTGTAAGTTGAGACAGCAACACATCCATACTCTCTGCCTGCTACAGCAAAACCCATGTGTTAATTTCCCAGCAATGCCATGGTCCCAGGGGCAACTTTAGTACCCTAAACAGATTACCTTTGTCACACTCTTCAACTACCATAACATCTCATGCACACAGATTCCCAAATGGTCTACAGAAATGACTTACCTCGGATGACAGAGAGCTTACAGACACTTGCAGAGCATTTAGTACATCAACAGCTGATCCAAGTGCTTCTCTTACTGCATGCACGTCCACCTGCAAACACATCACAGTGACATGGTTCTTTAAGACCCAGAATCTAGAGCAATCCATCAAGATAGCATCACATGAATCACCTTGTACTGAAGGCCCACGTTCAGTCTCCAAGCAATCAGAGGTGGTTTCTACACACAGTTGCAAGAAGGTGAAACTGAATGTCCAATGTAACACCGAACACAGATTTTCCTCAGAATTGGACTACCTCCTTGCAAACATATCTTTTCCAGCATGCTTCTTGTAAAAGATCCAATTAACATTGGCACCTCAACCCATGTGTTCACTGTAGTCCTGATAGATTACTTCTGAGAGGAAGAGTGAATTTGACTCCAGTCGCACGTCTTGCAAGTAGTGGTATGATGCATGAAGAAATCATCAGAGAGATTTCAATATATACCTTAGCTCCCCCAGAGACAGGAACTCTCAAGGATTGTAGATTCCAGTGCCACCATTGCTCCAGAGTTCCCCAATCCTCCAGATGTGCCACCTGCAAGACCTCTCACTCCATCAGAACAATCATAACCATCTAGACAAATCTCCGGTCATGTGAACAGACCACCAAAGCATGGTTTGTAACTGGTCCACTTTCAAATGAAGAATTTCTTCTACAGGATTCCTTGATAACATACCCTGGAAGTTATCCAATCTGGACAAATGCTTCTTCACAACTGATCATAGCTTTTTTCATCATGAGCTTAGGAAACATGTGATCAACAAGCAGCTCTACCACCAGAGGCTCTGTCCTGAAAATAAGGTATTACATTTAATGTTCTATTATGACCTCAAGTTATATTGGATGAAAGTTTGTTGGTTTTATGAAAGACCATGAATTTATTTTTTTCACATTTGTACTAAGAAATAAAATTTTCTAACCCTCTTACAATTCATTGTGGATATGTAGTAATTGAAACCATAGTTCCATTGTCTTTCCTTTAATCATACAAATGAATATAAAGTTGTAAATAATGATATTGTTTTAAAAAATCTAAGTTTTCCAAACTTCAATAATGTAGACAATTTATAGCAATGTGCATGAGGTATTTTGATGTTTGATACAAACATCAATATCGAATGCATATAATTTAGGTGGAAATATTTTTATTTTTAGTCTCATATTCATTTTTTAAGTTTAAGAATTTGACAACTTTTATATTTGTTTTTGTCACATTTTTCATGAAAGGTCTTTTGTTATGGTGTTTGATGGGTGTATGTGTGGATAAAAAAATTGTTGAAATTTTTGTTATTAATATTTATGATTTTAAAAAAAATATATGGTCCATGAAAAAATGTAAAAATACAAATTCAAGCACAAGTTGCCAACATTTTGGGAGTAATTAATTAGGTGGAAAATGCAACATTCACATGCAAATAGTCACAAACATTATAGTTTATATGAATGGAGATATTAATGGTTTTTTTGTTATACATTGGAAGTGTGTTTGGTAATTTGAATGCAATATAAACTAGTTTGTGAAAATCTAACCAATATGCTTTTGCTACACTAGATTTGCATTCGTTTCTAGGAATATTTGCCCATATATGGGCTAATTGAAATCTAGCTTTTGTGATGCTTTCACTAAATTGTGATTTTAATTGGAATTTATCCATGAAATCTAATAGTTCTTGTTTATTTTTTGCTTGGTTATTGTCTTTTAAAATGTTAACATTAAAATCTCGCATAATATGATTGGACAATGTTTGGAAGAATGTTGAATTATACTTTGAAGATTGTTTAAGAATGTAAAAATTAAACATGAATGAACTTTATACACACATACAATATGTATTATTTTTCATGTATTAATATTAAAAATTGTTGTTATATATTTTTAACCATTATTAGTTATTATATTGAAAGAATCTAAGTGCATGTGTATGTCATACATCATCATTAATCAATGACCCATCATGGATGGAAATATATGAATACTTTGATAAATTTATAAATTTATGCACATCTGTTGATGCATGGTTTATTCTTGTTTTTATAAAACATAAAATATGAGACATTTGAAGGTTATGATCATGATTGATGTTTTTGTAATGTTGGCATAAAGAAGTTATATTCAAAGCTTGTATAATTACATGAAAATTATGTAATTTTTTAAATTGATAAATTAATGGTATTTAAGTTGCAATTGTTTTCAATCTATTCATTTCTATATGTATTCTTGGATCCACATTGAAAATTTCATGTTGGGGAGGAGCTAACAAAAATAGTTTTTCTTTTGTTCAAATGTGGGATAATGTTGTATATGTTAACCCATGTTTTTTAACATTAGTGCAATCAAAAACTAATTCATCTAGTGATTATCCTTGAGAACAATGGATGGTTTTTAATGTTGTAAGTTGAATTGGAAATTGAATATTTGTAATGATAAATGATTAGGATTTACTAAATCTTATATCTTTGATGATAAGTTCAATTGGTGTCCATTTTGATTCAATGTTGTTATAATAATGATTGTATTTTTCTTTTGTTAATCTTCTAATTTTAGAATTTTGAAACATTATCCATATGATGGTTTTGTCACAATATGTTGTTGTTTATTTTAAAATGCTATCAATTCCATTCACAAGACCATCATAGGTTGCATGGTTACTAGCACATAATTCAACCAACATATTTTTTTATTTGAATTACAAAATGCAAACTTGTAATTTTACTTGGATCATTTGAAAGTTTGTAAGATGGTGGGCATAATTGATGATTAATGTCCATTGCTTTGAAAATAAATGTGGGACCTAATGTATTAATGAACACATGTTTATTGTGTTTTTGCACAAGTTTATTTGTATAAAATATATATTAAATAGTAAAATTGTTGGGTGATTGTCGATTACAAATTGAATTTATAAATTGAATATCCTTTGTATTTTCTATTGTAATGTCAAATTTGTTCAAAGTTTGTATGAAAACCATATCAAATTGTTGCATAACTATATTTAATTCATAACATTGGACATATGTTTGTCAAAAATTGGTGCTAATGCATTAACATTGTCATTGATATTTTGAAAGATCCAACTATCTTTTACAAGGGGTGCTTGATAAAAATTACTTGTCATAATAACATCACTAGAAGAAAAAAACCAACACATTTACAACTACCTTCAACTATTTGGTTTTTGCAACTAAACTTTTGTCCTCTTCAATTAGTGTGACATCATGTTAATATCAACTGAATCACCTACAACTAGCTTGCGATTACTCTGTGACTAAATTGGTTTACATCTGTATATGAGTTGAATTTATCATCTAAGAATAATTATTAAAAGTCCCATAAGTCGCAAGCAAAATGGTGTTTAATCACAATCAACATATGTTTATATACATCAATTATAATAATAATCTGATTTATGATTAAATTTAATATTCATAACTTTTAATTTATATTTCAAATAAGTATTCAAATTACTTATAATTTCAAATAAATTAAACATATTCCAACATAGACTATTATATTGAATATTTATATATTTTAATTAAAATAAAATTACTGTAATTAATATATAATTACTATAAAATCATACTAATTACTTTACTTATACAATAATTATATTGGACACATAATTTATAATTCAGCTTAATTATTCATAATTTTAGCTTTTAATATTTCTAAAATAAAATATTTCCACTATAATTAAATGAATCAATTTAATTTTTATAATTATAAGAATTACATTATAATATATTAAAATACTTAATTTTGTACTTACAATAATAATATGTAATTGTTACTATGTCATAAAATTATAGAATAAATTTATTGAGAATTTAAAATAATTAAATAAATTATTTACTTATTATTTTATTTTAAACGAATAAAAAATATTACAACATAAATTTTCACATTAATTGAAATGATACCCAATCATAAAAAATAACCATTGTATTTACAACACAAATGTTTAATAATAATAATTAAATTTCATATCCTAATTGAGAAGTTATGTCTTATAATTAAAAATTTTATTTAATATTTTTATAATAATCATAAAATAATGAGCAAAGTTGATGTAATCACTATATTTAAAAACAAAGATACACTAAATAACTATATGTATTCTTCATTATTTATTTATATATAGTCAAATTTTAATATAATTTTAAATAAATAATGAATATTCAGTAATAATATAAAATTATTTTATTTATTTGTAACTTAGAATTACAATACTTGCATAATTAATTTAATTTGCAGTTAAGTTTTTAGAATAATTATAATCTAACTAAAATAATTAATGTTATGACCATAACTACATGAATTCTAATATGATAAATTGAAATATTATTTCTTGGAACTACTTGTCCATAATATATCATTTTTATAAATAGTTATAAATGATTATATTTATTAATTATAAGTTACACTAAATAGTTATTGTTACACCATAAATTTTATATTGTATAATCTCTATTCTTATAGTAAATAAATCAATTACTATAATTAATGTTACATTACTTTAAAATCATGTAATTATTTCAGCTAAGAATTAAATATATTAATTTCATAATATTTTCCAATTGAACATAATTATTCACAATCTGTAATTTATAAACTTTAAATCTGAATTAAAATTTTGTAAAAGTTGTAGTCCAGTAAAATAATTATTGTAATGATCATAATTCCAGATATTATTATACAATAATGTTTTTTTGAAAAAAAAATTCTGTAATTAATTATCTATGATAAATATTTTAAAGTAGTATTATAGTAATTAAAAAATCAGAATTTTATGTTCAATAGATGATTGTATTTATAGTTATTAATTATTATTAAAAAAATCTACTTGATTAATCAAATTTTTTACAATAATAAATGTAATTATATAGTAATTACAGTAATTAGTTTAATGTTACTTTAAAAATAAATTATTTTTACTTTAATTATATAATCTAAAATTCAACCATGTTTTTAAAAGTAAGGAAATAATTTAAAATAATTTATTTATTTATTTATTTATGATTTATGTGTTGGCAAGTTTTGAATAAATAGATGACTAATTAGATAAATACTAAAAATTTATTAGCTATTTAAATAGTTGATAATGAATACATAATATTTGTAGAATATAGTTTATATTTTAAATATATGTGCAATTTAATCATTATTAATTAAATTTAGTTTGTGGTGAAGTTATAATTTCATAACTTATCCAATATTGTTTGTTCTCCATTTCTAGTTTGAACACTATAAACAAGAGGTGTGGTCATCCAATTTCACATTAAAAAATTTATGCACATGGGATGAGCCATTCAAAAGGCTTAACTCAAAACAAAAAACCAAAATGAAGCACAATTTTAAACTACGTGCCTCTGCAATTTATTTATCTACCTATTTAAATCGGTGCCTAGTTTGACCTACCCACCTAGGTCGACCTATGTACCTACCTACCTATATGAGTAGGTATTTAACTTAAAAAGGTAGGACCGACGTACCTACCTATTTTTTTACTTAAATAAGTAAGTAGGTAAGTATTTAATTTAAGTTTGTAAGCACCTATTTATGTAACTACCTAAATACTTACAAACCTAATAATAATATTTTGTATTAAATTCATTTAAAAGTGCCATGTGGCATATTTACATTGGGACATGTGTTATAATATAAATCATCTAAGCATGTGAATTGAATGTCTTAGATTATTTCAAAATAATAATAATAATAATTTTAAATAATTAAATATTGGGACATGTGGCAACACATCATTTGCCCTTAATAATGAGCAAAATAGTCACATCTTAGTCGCTTGTGCCAATATGTATACAATAGAATCAAAGGATGAACTTGTATTTGTTGACTTTTTTTTTTATCCAGTACCCCTTATCATTTGCGACTAATATCGCATACGATTCGTCTAGAACAATTAAAGGGATTTTGGTCACAAATGTCATTTGCAACTAAAATTTAGTTATAAAGATGAATTGAAAATAAATGTGTTCCTTTTAATGCATTCACACCACTGAAAAATTTGTTTTGAATATGTTTTATGGACTTTAACTTATTATCTATAACATTCAACATTCTAGCACCAACAAGTGATATTTCATCTATCACAACAAATTGTAATTATTCATATTAGTATGTAAGCCTATTTAATGAATTTGTTGAGTTTGGGAAACTAAATAAACGTTGTTGGACAAGTATGTTCAATGCTAAATGCATTATTAAACCATTAATATTGAAAGCTAACTTTACTTATTGATGTTATAAGTAAAGTTTTAATTTTTGTTAAGACAAAAGATATGTCTTTATTGTAAATTGTAATAATATTTGAATTATAAGTTTTAATGTAAAAGATTTACTAATTCTAGATCCCTTATAAAAAAAATCAAATCAATATATTAAGGTTTAATTATTTTCTATTCATAACGTCATCAAATATTAATCTTTGATCTTCATTTAATTATTTAAACAAATTATGATATTCAAATTCTTCCATCATCATAAAATATGAAGATTTTGTGAAATTTTCATCTCCTAAAGTTTGTGACATTTTTGGTTGATACATTATGTGATTGATTCACAAAATTAGATCGTAAATCATAATGTTCAATATTGATTATGTTTTTAATAGGAATTGTAGGAATGAATCATTTACTTCATTATTAATGTCATCATTTCAAATGTTAACTAGATGCAATGGTTTTGATTTTGAGTATATTGAATCATTCATTTCTTTTATATTTGGATTTGGCATTTGGTAGTTAAATATAAATTTAATCTTAGAAATATCATCATGTTGTTGACAATATGCATCATGCCATGTTACATTAGTTCCAAGTTGTGAATTTTTTGAAGTTTGAAATGGTGAATGTAATAAAATTATTTTTTTGACCAATTTTCAATATCTTTAAATTTATTATAATTTACAAACCTAATAATTTTGGGTTTGCAATGTCATGTTTTTTAAAATTTTTATTAAAAGAGTTAAATTATACTAATGACAAAGATTCATATTGATTAGGACAATTAATATATTTGTCTATGATTGATGAACACATTATATCGGTTGAATTAGGTTCTAATTCATTTAATGTAACTTGTGGTTTTAACACAAAAGCACATTCTTCAAAAGGAGAAGTATTGATGGATTGAATATTTGAAATGAATGATATAATGGTAAAGAAAACATAAAATAAACAACAACTTAAGCAACCATTCGTTGAACGTTGAGAAAAACATTACCCAATTTTTGAATTTTTGTATTTGCATCTATATTATTTGTGATACATTTTTGTATGATAAAATGTAGTTCTAATGTTATTGATATGATATATGATGTGCAATATGTTGTAGCTACATATGGGTTTAAGATAAATTGAATATATGTATTTGCAAACCACAAATGAACCATAAGTATACTAAATGCATTAGTTTTTATTTTTTAGGAGTTCATTTTAAAAAAAATGTAGCTTTGTTAATTTGATTCACAAACTTAATATATATGTACTTTCATCAAGGTTCAAAGAATTTAAAAATTTAGAAAATGATATATCTTGATTTTCTTTTAAATCTTTCAAATATTAAAATATATATTTTGCTTGTATATGGAGTTATTGTTGTGAAAATGGATAATTTCCATCTATTTGAAGTGATTCTAAATTTTTTGTTTCATGCATGGGATGTAATGGATGGTGAACTATACAAACAACATTGGTTTTTTTTTTTACATGTATGCATGTGTTGATGTTTTGTGCATTTTGTAATGGATTTGGTAACAATGATACATCACAAAAAATACACATGTTTATTAACCGTTCAATTTCTTCATTTGTGTGCACTCCATACATAGGCGCATCTTTAATCCATAAAAATCCATGGTCATGTTCACTCCCACAATTTTGGAATTCAGTGAAAAAATAAATATTTGAAATATGCCCAAAAAGATAATGGTCTTTTGTCATAAGTTTGTGGAAACAAAATGTTTTATGATCATAATATTTTGCACATGTGATAAGGTTGCTTCATATCAATTCTGCTATATGAAAAGATTGTAAATTTTTAAATTTTATTTGGGAAATTTAATTTCAAAGCATGTAATGTATGCAAAGTTTTAATGAGAAGATCTCATAATCTTTCAGCATATACAAAAGTGACAAAGGATGTTGGAGGACCAAGTTGCTTGATCATTACAAATAAATTTTTTTGTAACTTTTCAAAATAATCATGTGAATTACGTAAACTTTGTAAATCACGATAACTTAAGTATGATTTGAAAATATTATCTAAGTGTGTTTTATCTTGTACTTGAAAAGTTTTTAAGGTTTTGCGACATAATTTTTGTTTTCATATTCGCACCCAACTTGAACTTATGACTTTCTGCATGGAAACTTTAGTAGCTCTAAAAGAAAGGTTAGAAATGTTAGTTGAAAAATCCTCGGATTTATGAAGTAATTCCCATTGAACTATTTATTGACATGAAAAACCCTCAAAACATTGTCGAGGTTGGCCATAAAATAATGTTGGAAAATTTAGTTCCTTTGAATGTTTATTTTTAAATAAACTTAGAGTGTGAAAATGTTGACTTGTGGCAATAAAATACATAGTATTTTCATAATCCATTATTTTTAGAATTGTCAAAAAGTTATGTATTATTGAGTCTATTTGTGTACAATGTAATTTTTCACTATTAGAATCATAATTATCCAATGATGCATCACTACAATTAAAAATTTGGGATTCTGAATCCATATGCAAAAGTAAACAAACTTGCCCATTAATGATGAACGATAACATTCAAATATTTATATAATGGTGTTTTAATGAAATTTTATAAAATAATCATCACCATATTTGGATGAACATTTCTTGATATATAAAGTGATTTGTATTCAAAATATTGTTTAATAAACACCTATTATTGCATCATCATGTGGTAGACGTTGTAGTATTGATTGAGTTCCATTCATGTTTGCAAGGACATTAATAACATTACCATGCATTTTATATTGTCCATAGTCGTATAGTTTATAAATTTGAACAAAATCAAGATGTTGTGAAATAAAACTTTTTTTTAATTATGTTAATTTTTGGAGTGATTTTGTTTCTAGAAATTTTATTCAATATTTAATATAAAGGAGGATTATTTTCATTGATATTATGTAAATAAGTTGTACATATGTATGATCTAGAGCTAAGTTTTATTTGAATTTAAAAGTATGTAGAAAGTTGTTTTGATAATTTGTTTGAAAAACATTTAAATTGTTTTAAAAAACATAACTTTTCACAACTAAAATGTGGGAATATCTTGGAATTTTTTATTATAAATCTCAATGTATTTTTTTTTCATTTTCCTTTATATTAACATTATGTTTTACTTTATTTGATTGAACATCATGTTCTACAAAAAACCATTATTTAGGATTTGGTTGTTTAGTTTATTTTGAAGTGCATTTAGTATATGATGATTGAACTTGATCATTTATGGAAGATTCATCTAATTTTTTTGTATATATATATAATTTGTGATCATGATTAAAATTAATATTTGGAAAAAATTAATAAATTTCGATTTTTTAAAGGATAAGTAACATTTGGACAAACATTTAATAGTTCAAAAATATTATTTTCATGAAGTGCTCAATCAAAATATTTTATTTTTATTTTATGTTTTATATTAGGATCAATAATTGAATATTATAAATGTTCTATTTGAATTTTAGGTATTTTTTGAACTTTGGTTTTAGACATTAAGGTGGATGGACTTAAAAAAAATCTTATAATTGATAAGAAAATTTGTATTGTTTTTTTTTTTTTGTAAATATCGAATATGATTTTTAATTTATTTTTAATAATATTTGTATTACAAGAAGTGTTGAACAAGGAAACAACATATTGCAATTGTGAATCCCAATTATTTTTCAAAATTTCCATTAATGTAAAGTCAAGTTTTCATTCCAATAAAAATGTGTAGTTAGTTGTGAGAATTGAATTTGAGGTTTTTGCATCACTAATTTCAAAAAAGATGGAAAATCATCCAAATCTATATGAACTTTGGGATCATTTGCTTGAAAAATAGGTGAAGATTGAAATAGACCATTAACATATTCAATTGGCTCAAAATGTTGAGAGTTGTAAACTATATGTAAAGGAATAGATTGAAAATCCATTCCACATTGAAACGTAATGCGTTTTGATATTTTATTCCAAATGTAAATTGGTTTTTGTAAATATTCAGCTATCCAAAATATTATAATGAAATCTCCCCACAAACCTATCATTGTGGCACATGATTCCATTTTTATCACATACTGATGTTCATTTGTCACCATACTTTGATGTAAATAAAACAAAAAATTAGGATTTAATTTTCAAATAAGACATTGTTGTGTTTTTTTTATATTCAATAATACACATTCATTTAAATGTGCCATGCTATTTTGCCTCAATTGAAAAGATGACAAATGATTATTCAATAAATAAGATATAAATTTAAAAACATATTTCATATTTGTATGTTGAAACCAAAAGAAGACCATATGAATGTAATACATGTTCAAATGATAAATATGTCTTCCTCACACATACATAGGTAATCAATGATTCATTAGAAGACTATTTACATTGAATTTTGAAAAGAAACTACATGGATTGAAAAAATATTTATAATAAAAAAATTATTTATATTAAAAAATTATTTATATTAAAATTGATTATATTGAAAAACTACTTGTATTAAAAAATCAGTTGTATTGAAAATTGCTTAGATTCAAAATTTGATTTGATGGAAAAATTGCTTGGATTCAAAAATTGATTGGATGGAAAAATTGATTGCATGGAAAAACTACTAAAAAATTGCTTATATATTGAAAAACATTTATAATGAAAAATTATTAGTATTTAAAACTATTTACATTCAAAACCTACTTCGATTCAAAAAATATTTCTATTTAAAAATTACTTATATTGAAAAGTCATTCCAAACATCCAAAAAGAAGAAATCACAAAAAAAATGGTATAAGAAGTTTTCACATATATGTCCAATATTTGTATACTAAGGGTAATTATAAAAAGGTTGCACGAAAACTATAATCAACAACCATAGTGTTTAAAAGGGTTTATGTTTAAAAACTTATTTTAACTCATCAAAATGAAACTTTCACATTATGTTGGACACTGTTAGCAGAATTAATTACCAAAGGAGCAACCAACCCTTCAACATTCAAACTTCTTTATGCTTTGAAGATAAATTTTTGTATGTTTTTTAAAAAACTATAAGGGTAGATGTGGGCAACAATTGAAATTTACCACAAACACAAATTGAAATGAGGAGTTGAACTTGTTTTGGATGAGCCAAATTCAAGAATTCAAATTCTATCATATGCACAACTGTTTCAAGCCATTTTCCTTTAATGGTCAATAATATATGGCCATCATTGGTTGCAATGGAACCCCAAAGGAAACTTGATTTATGAACCTTTGATTTTGAATGACAAACATTACAATGAACATCACATGTTGAGCAAATGATGACATTTAATGTTACATGACGATTTCCACACATTTTTTGGAATGGAAGTGTAGCAAGGTTCGTTATGAACAACACCCTAATCACATGAATTTTTTTTAAAAAAAATGTTAAAATAAAAAAAAACATTTTACAAAAATTATAACAAAAAAAAGGAAGGAATTTTTTTTTCCCTTAGGAGGGACACAATCAAGTGATTTATTAATTGTTTAAAAAAACTTCCTTTGGGAAGAACACAATTGGGTGGCCACTTGATTATTAAAAAAAAATTTAAATAAAAAGTGGTTTTTTCCCCTTGGAAGGGACACGATTGAATGGCCGTCCAATTGTTAAAAAAAGGTTTTTTTTCCCTAGAAACACAATTAAGTGGGCACTTGATTGGGCTTTAAAGACTCAACCGAATGGCCATCTAGTTGTGTTTTTAAGGCGCAATCAAGTGCCCACCCACCCAATTGTAAGGGGTAGAATTGAATGGGCACCCAATTGTTAGAAAAAAACAATAAATAGTAAACAGAAGATTTATTTTCGCAAGGGCCATCCTATTGTGTCTTTAAAGTGTAAATCAGGTGGGCACCCAATTGCATTATTGAGGCGCAATTAGGTGCCCATTTGGTTGTTAAAATTTAAAAAGAAATGATTTTTTTCCCTAGGGACATAGTAGAATGGCCATTTGATTGGACTTTAAGAACACAACCTAGTGGGCACCTGGTTGTGCCCTTATGGTTGTGTCTTTAAAGTCTAATTGGGTGCCCACCCAGTTAATAATTATATAATAATAACAATAAATTTCAATTATTTGAAATATTATTTAATTATTTAAATTTAATTATCTTAATTTTTTCATTATTGTTTTAGTATAAATGATGTATAGATAAACATTTGCCACTAATGAATTATTTTTCTTTGACTTTGAGAAAAACTTTCAAAATGTCTTTGAAAAAAATGAGATGAAAGAAATTTACCTCTCTTAATGCAGGTCAAGTAGTTGATGATTTGTTATGCAACTTGAGAAGATGAACTTGAATAGCCTCATCAATAACCTTCATGAGAATGGTGTATTGTTGTGTTCTCAAATATTGATCTCCTTTGGATGTTATTGCGACATTCTTAATCAAGACCATAACACATCGGCCTCCATTATATGTTTTAAGAAGTTGTTCATATTCTGTTTTGAAATTATTGCCAAAAGCAAGAATATCCTGGTCAAATTCACTTTCTCCATCTGTAATCAATAATTATTTTTCACCTTTATTATTCCCTCCTTCCTTTACATCAACAATGATGATAGTTATAGTAGCAGAGCTCCAATTTGGAAAAGAACTTCTAAATTTTCTAATGGAATCCATGTGAAAAAACATGGGAACCAACTTTGGTTCAAAACAATGATGGGTGACATAATGTTCATTGATTCAACTATAATGACAACATGTATGTCACCCTCCTCAAATCTCCTTTTGGACTTTGATTCAATGCCAAAAAATTTCAACCTTCACAAACATGCCTTTTTGCAAATACTACTCATGCATATTTATATGAGGTGATTTGATTCTAAGAGTGATTGTGGTTAGGGTTTCCATGTCCAACAAATCATAATGCAAATATGCATAGCTTGAATTTTCCATGCTTTTATTTACAATTCGATCAAAGGTGCCATACCTATTAAACATTTTTGCTTCAAACGCAACATTTTTAATTCCAAAATCCAACTGCAACAATTAATTGAACTTCTTTCACTAAATTAATAGCCATCGTGCAAGAAAAATAAATAAAATTTATCAAAGTAAATTTGACAACCAACAAACAAAGTAACGAAAAATTGGGATTTAGTAAACACACAATTGAAAAAACTCAAGCTTGCAAAAAACATCAATACAAAATGAAAGTTTAAGCCAAACACAATATTCACATTAGTTAGAAAGAGAGATAACAAACATACAATGTAATCTTTAGTACAGGACAAAAAAACCTTAACTGAAACCATGAACCTAACCTAAACCTTTTATTAATGTTCGTTGGCTATAACTAATTTTGATTACATGGTTGATTGTAACCTAACAATACATAATCATCTTCATGGTTTGATGGCTAAGTTATGGTCTAATAATGAACAAGGTATCCTACAAATTTTAATTTTGCAATCCATGGGTACATTGGAACCCTAATTGTTTTAACTCAAATTTGAAATATAACACTTTAACCCTAAACTTTTTTCCATATCATGGTAAAGGTATGGTAAGGGATAGAAAAAACCTAAAGATTTACATGTATGGGTAATATGGAATGTAGCCTATGAGCTTGTTTGGCTTGTTGAAGTTTAATGCAATGCTTAGCTATTGATGTTTGTAACTTAGAGGTTTTAACCCACACATTATGCAATGAATTCTACAAAAATTGTGAAGGATGTCTTGGAAATAGAAAAAGTTGTGATATTTGCTAGAAAATTCTTGAACACAAAATGAAATTGAAAAAAAATTAAAATTCCCAAATCACAAAAATCCAAGACCTTGAATTTTGAAAAAAACTAAATCAAGTAAGAAGGGAGGAAGAGAAAGAAAGAAATCCAAGGGGTGGGGGGTAGGGATATTAGTAAAAAAAATTTTAAAAAGTAAAAAATACATGAGTAAGGTGCAATATATTGGTTGTTGATTAAAAATTATAAGTTAATTAGTTTCAAAATAGAGTACATTTTATTCAAGTTATTTAATTTAATTATAATATAAAATACATAATAATATGAAATTATGGATTATAAATAATATGGGGTGGCTTTAATATATATATTTAAAAATAAAATAATAATAGAGTGATAAAAAATAGGTTGAACAATTATTTGATATTTTAAAAAAATGGTTGTTTAATGCACGTAAATTCTAAACTTTATACTAAATGTCCTTTAAGAAGAAATCACACATAGATTCTGAGATAGAAGAGAAGAAAAGGTCATACATCACGAATTTATAAACTTCATGGGTTCATTCCAAATCCATGCGAATTTTTTTATTTCATAGGTTCATATTAGTTAAACACAAATGTCGTGCAATATTTAAACAAGAAAGTTGTGTGTACAATTTTCATGTGTAAACAACATGAATAGACATACAACATTTGTGTTTAAATGATACAAATAGACATATGACATTTGTGTCTAAAAAATACACATGATATCAGAGTTCAAACAATATAAATAGATGAATGACATCCATTTATTCCATATGAACCTATGAAAAACAGATTTCGCACAACTATTATTACCAAATCATGACCCATTAAGTTTGTGATGTACCTAGGTTCTCGGCCAAGGACTTGAACTAATCAAAAGAAAGAGAGCAAAAAGGGATTCCAATCTTTGTAGCTCTTTTTGCTAATGTTTCGTGTTCAACATGTAGAACATCAAACTTCCCCAATGTCGCAGCTCCACTTGCCCAATCACACTCATTTGAAGCAAGCGGCTTGTGGAAGTTGTTCACCTCCATTTCGCACTATTGCTTGAATGCTCATCACCTTTTGCACCATCGTTCAATATGTTGTTACTACAAAAGATGTGAAACGACAAAAAAACTTACCTTCAATTATTTTTTTAACAATTCCAAATTGAAATTCCACATTACAACTATTTTGTTTGTGACAACTTATGGAACTTAAAGTTCTATTATGTAAACTAGCTTTGATGAAAATCATCATCACTGGAATTACCATAGACATGTTTTAAAAAAACACTTCCTTACCCTTGTTATGTTTAGACATGCATGACAGCTTTTAGTTGAATTTTTTTAATGTATCAAGAAATACATGACAAATGACAATTGGATCTTTACAATTGAAAAGTGATGAAAAATATGCGATGTGTCAATTTTTGATATGTAGCCATTTATTTGTCATGTGTCAAAATCTTGATACACAAAGTGTATTGCTTGTGCATCACATGTGAATAGTGTATTGGTATTTTTTGATATATCAATTAATTATTTTATAGTAACCATAAAACTCAAAAAATGACAACTTTTTGTTCATGTAATTTGAAAGAAATTCCACCCTTATTTACAAAATACATATGTACTATGACATTCATATGATAAAACAACATAATGCATGATGATTTCAACACATTGCAAAATAAAGTGAAAATTATCATTGCTGATTATAATATTTATTACTAGATGAAAAATATGTTTATTACCGATTTCATTGATTTTACTCATGTGCACATATTTTCGAATTGGGGCAAGAATCTGCTCATTGACTTGAAAAAAGTACAAATGTAAGCTCTTGACAAACATGTGCCATCAAAGGTTGGGGGTGATTTAATGCTGGGGACAATGGCCGCAGGATGCATCGACATTTTACTTTTCTATGATGAATGTACAGACGATGTGATGCGTGTTCTTGCCGAAAAGAATGATTCAAAAAAGATGTGGTCGGCATGGGAATCATTGACTTTGTAGTTTTGATTATTGTATTTGTAGAGCATGTGCTGAACAACCTCACACAAAAGAAGGCTTGAAAACGATTAATATCGTGTGAAACGTATATAAAAGGGGAGGACCCAAAATACAAGAACAAAAGCCGAAATTACACGAGAAGGATCTGAAAATAGACCCTTCCGGATTGGAGATCGGTAAGCCAAGGGAACGGGTTCAAAATTTGAAAGGGAATATTTTCAGACCCTTTCCCTGGGTAAAGACCATAGGTGATTTTTCTTTCCACTTTACGGCACCAAAATGTATGGTAGGCATGACCCTTAACTTGTTTTTTATTGAATTTGTGGAGCATGTCATCCACAAAAGTCTTTGAAAAGGTCTGGTACACATGGTTGATTTACCGCCGATTGCCATGGAGTGTGGCTTTATGCGCACGTTGTGCATCTGGCGATTTGGAAACTTTATTTTTTGGAATCTGGCAAATTTGGGCCACTTTTTTTTGATGGGAAATCCTTTGTATAGGCTGAAATTATAGTTTTAAGGTCGAAATTTGGGAAAATTTCCCCAAAACTAAAACGCTGGTTTGGAGGATAGGCTATACCAGAATTTGAAAAGCTTTGGGGAGGATAGCTTCCACTGTTTTCTTTTGTGGCGAATTTCTTTCAGTTTTGCGAAATGTTTTTGTGAAAAATTGGAAATGTAGCTCAATTGCGTTGAAGAATGGGATAATATTCGCCACATTCTCAAAAGATTTAAAAAATCTGAAAAAAAATCAGTGCTCTCTGAGTCCAATTTTTTTCTAGTTTGAAATTTTTCGGAAAAATCTGTTTTTTTTCCTCCAGTGTAGTTTGAACTTTTTTTTTGGACAAAATTCACCAAATGTTCCACCTCACAAAAATTGAAAAACAGTAGTGTTCGCAACTCAAATATTATTTCTTAGGCCTCACTCAAGAAGGTCAAGGTGCCAGTGTCTGTGCTGGCCACATTGAACCAGCACCCACCAACATACCATCGACTGGATGCCCATTATTACTCAGTTCTGGATGACCATTATTACTGAGCTAATATTTGGTTTCACCTTGGTTACCAATTCTGTAGGAAGTAGGTCTCATATATAGGTAGATAGGTTAGGAAAATAGGTAACTATTAGGTAATTAGATGGTTTATACATAGGTAGGGGCTATTTATACTACCTACTTACTAACAACCCACAAGCAGGTTGTTAGTAGGTGGGTAGAGAAAAACAAAGCAACTGAGGTAATCACCATGGTTAGCTTGGGAAGTTAAACCCAACAGATAACTGTTTCCCAACGAATTACCATTCATCCTTCATGGTGCCCTGGTGCCCGTGCTGGTTCACTGTGGCCCTGGTTGACATCTGTAATATGTTGTTGCCTCGCGTTACTGGCCCATTTTGTTGGCCTTGCTTACCAAAGGCAAGGATATTGTGTTTAGATTCATTGTGGAGTATGGTAGCTTAAGGGATTTTGGCCCCTACAAAATAAGTCTATTTTTATATGAGGATTTTTGAAACATAATATTTTGGCTTGTGTTGAAACTTGAGATTAGTTACAGAGTTATAATATCTTGAAGGACTTTGGTATATTTTAGAGGATTTTTTTGAAGATTATATTTTTGCATGGTGAGAGTATTTGAGTTTTCATAATTCTTCTTTTGCCTCAAGATACTTTTTAATGTAAATGGCAAGGCAACAGTGTGACACACCCCTTGTTTTATCCCATGTGTCTAATTGAGAGTTTCCAAAATGTGCAGGTTGCTCTATCGGTAACGGAACAGCTTTCGCCTATAAAGCCAGTTGTTTCCTTTGGCTGAATTCAAACCCACAAGTGAGGCTTCAAGACTAGATTCAGAAACTCCCCAGAAGTTCAAAGTTCCAGTTGGGTGCAGAGTTGAGCTCCAGTCTTCGACTTAGCAGCAGATTGTGAAGGTTCAGTGCAATCTATACTTTATCACTACTAGACTGGACCTTGATGTCCTAATTCCGACTTTCTGCAGGCAGCAATGTCTCTGTCGACTCGTCCATTGTTATAGGTATGGTGTCTAGGGTGCAGCCTCTGGAGTTACATGTCAGCTTACTCTTGAGTATTACTAGCTTCTTGTACTGTTTTCCTGTGCCAAAGAAAGTTTTGGTTTGAGGTGCAGTTGTTCAACAACCTGGACGCTTCTTTTGGTTTTGTGGTACATACGTCAACGATCCCATCATCAGGTATGTTGTTATATTTTCTGTTGAAGAATCTCCACTTTTTCTTGGTTATTGTACGTGTTTTCACAGTCTCATTGCTTGAATTTTGAAGTGTCTACAACCTTTTTCATCTGGGTAGCTAATTTGCATGAATGTCAGAGGATGCCGATATCATGCTTTTCATTCACTATTCCATTTTGAAGTATTACTGGTCTGTGATTGCTTTACAGTGGAGCGTAGAGTTTGTGAAATAGCTGCGGGCGAAAATTTTCTCTCCTTCTGCCTAGTCTTTCTCAAATTTTTGCTGGGCGACAGTGGTTACACTTGGGACTCACTGACCTTGGAAAAATGGCGAGTAATTATATGCAGAACTTGTTATATCATTGAACACTTATTTTTTGTGTAGGACGTGCAACAAGAATCTTTAAGCTTGAGAGGTGTCTGGTGTTATCTGGAGAATGATGGCGCAAAACACTTCTGAGGACAAAGTGATCGCGGACTTAGATTCTCATGAAACTACGAAGCCTTCTGAATCTGTTGGCGCCGTTGATGATTTTTTGAAACCATATTTCTACAGGAGAGACCAACTTCTGAAGCCATCAACTAAAGCAGGTGTACTCGAGTCGCTCCGATTTTTGAGCAAAAGTGGTAAGATATACGAGGAGGCGTTGAAAAAGGCTCGTGCGCTGAACGACACATGGAGTGAGAACGAAAGGGAGGAGAACTACGGAAAGATAGAGGATAGTTTGGTGGGCGCGGTTAAGGAAGATTTCAAGGCATATCCAAAAGTTCTGCCTAAGTGCAAAATGATCGTGTGCTGGGCTGCCAGACTGGGGTTTGAGAACATCGTGGTGGGCCTTGTACGGGCGAGAGGAGCTGATGATCCGGAATCACCGACACCAATGAGCAAGGGACTTCTAGCTCTGGCAATTGCTGCTGAGACCAATAATTTCACAATGGTTGACGCCCTGGAGGATATCGCAGTCTCTGACGAGCGCTTCAAATCTAGCGAACCAGATTTGTTCTCTCCTAATAAGGAGCGCAATTCGTTCTACAGTGAGTGTGCTACACCTGTACACAAATTGTACCCTTCTCATGAGTTCTGGTTATGTCCGATTGAGGCAGCTGCTAGACTGGGGCGCGTTGAGATGGTAGAGAAACTTATTAATATGCGTGAGACGAAGATGATGGCGGAGGCGGAGGCGAAGGTGAAGGCGGAGGCGAAGGCGGAGGCGAAGGTGGAGGCGAAGTTGGAGGCCCGACGTCGACAGGAGATGAGGAAGAAGGAGCTCCTTGAGGCGATGATGAGGGACGAGAGGAGCAAATGCCGACGAGCATTTGATTGGGCTGTGAAAATGGGGCATGGTAATGTAGTCGAATTTCTTATCAACCGCAATTACATTGTCGATTTGAATGACGCATGCACTGTGCCTGGACTGTTGGATAATACACACGTCAAGTCCTATGGTTCGCGTCAGACTCCACTCGCATTAGCTGTGCTCAGTGCACACTTCGAAGTTGTCAAGTGCTTGTGTGAAGCCACAATAGGAGGCTTAAGAACTGATGTACAAACTGAGAAAGGAAACACTGCTATTGAGATGGCATTCAAGGAAATCCCTCACAGATCCAGAGTTTCTAATAATCCAGTCACTCCGAGGCAAGCCAGCAATGTCATCTGGAAGCAAATAATGGAAAGAGTTGACAGCCAAAGAGAATGGAATAGACTGACCGAGGAGAGGAAGGTCCACGTGGATGCAGTAAACGCTATTCTTGTTGGGACCGCGCTGATTGCAACTGCGACTTTTGCCGGATGGCTGAGCCCGCCCTTAGGATACTCTTCCCCGCCTGGCACGGATGGTCCTTTTGCTTCTGTTGGAGGTCATCCTATTTTGGAAAGTTTCTGGGTTTTCAACTCGCTGTCTTTCTTCTTTTCTATTGCAACCTTCATGGTGGGAGCGAATGTTGCACTTCCCCCACCAGAAGACATTTACATCGGAGACGTGGTGCAGGCTTTACGGTGGAAACTTAAACTAGCTTATGGCCTTGTGAGTGCTGCAGTCTTCTTTGTCATGGGTGCGTTCGCTAGTGCTGGCTTTGCAGTTTTACCACCCATTCCCAAGTATACAGTCAATATGGCGCTCACGGTTGGCATCGGTGTGACTGTCGTTGCCGTTGTCGTCTTCTCAACTTTTTTTGGACAGATGTTTACAAAGTCTGGTTGGCAAGAGCTCAAACACGAAATGAAGTTTCGTTGTTGGCAACAGCCCAAACACGAAATGGAGTCTAATAATCACGACTGAGGTTCTAGGGATGGCGACAGTCTGCCGTTGTTGTTCCAACCCCCCCCCCACCACCCCCCGCCCCCAAAAAAAGAAAAACAAATAAATTCACAGAAAACTCCATTTCTAATAATAAGGATCGAATGAACTCAAAAGTGAAAACCCAGTTCCTTGCATAGAAAATGACTCATTTGTGTGCCTTATTATTATTTAGATGAAACGTCTATCTATGAAGGAAGGTAGTTTGTTTGTTCTTTTCTGTTTTGTACCGATGAGATCCACCTGACCAGGATGCTTCAGATCGCGTTCTTGGTCTCTTTGGAAAGCTCTCGAGGAGGAGGGTTGCATCGGCTTGGTTTCATGGCATTTGGACTTGCGGTGTAAAAGTTCTTGAATATTGAATTATTTTTTCACTGAAAGTTAAATTAAATTGTAACTGAAAATTTCGGAGGAATTGGAATGTGCCTTTGGTGTTGTTGGAAAGATCTTGATGAGCAGGATTTAATGGAATTTATTTGGTAAGATTTGGATTCAGACTGTGAGAGATATTGTTTTTTAACTGATTTCTGCAGCTGAAAATTCAAATAAATTCCAAAAGACCAGGTTTTAGAGGGAAAAATCAGTTGACGAAGTGGTAACACTTGAGCAAACGGCACAGGCCACACTAGAACCACTTGAGGTCATAATTTTGATTGTCAAATTAGTGTTGGATTTTAGTGTTAAAGTGAAAAGGCCATAGATCAATAATATCAGAGTTTTCCATCGGCATGCTTCAAGTGATTATGTAATGAAGGTTTTAAAAACTAAGTAGTACATGTGTTAAATTTGGAATAATTTTTGCCAACCTTAATAACAAGGTGTGGTGCACACAAAGGCCCTGCCGGGGCAGAGATATAATATAATATTTTTACTATTGTGAGTTAAATTTGTAAACCTGGTTGTTTTGCTAACCAAAGACTAACCAAAGCTTTCATCATCATCATCATCATTTGATGTGCCCATTCTTTTTGCAAGTTGCTAGAAATTTGGAAAGAAAGATTTATGAATTTTGAGCTTGGAATGTGAAAAATGCATTTTTATTTGTAAAAATAAGGTTTATGGAATCTGAGCTTGGAATTGGAATAGGAAAAAAATCTAGAAAATGGGATTTATGAATTTTGAGAATGAATTGGAGTTGGAAAAATACCTAGAAAATGAAATTTATGAAGTTTGAAAGTGAAAGTGGAATTGGAAAAACGCTTTGAAATTGAAATCCATGAATTTTGAACTTGGAATTGATATGTCAATGATTTGACTAGCAAATGATATGTCATGGATTTGACCAGCAATTATTGTTTATCAATGGAGACACATTTTGAACCAATGGCAAGAAACGGAGATTTGCAAATTTTAATGGAATTGCAAAACTTGGAATTTTGATTTTGAAGCTTTACTTTTGGAATTCAGAGGTCTGAAATTGTGCCTGCAAAACATGACACAAAACAGTTCAGGGCTTCTTCTCAGTCTTGCATACCAGCAAGCTCACAACTCCATGACTTCATCTCTGGGTATAACCCAATAGCAATTTGTGAAACAAAATCATTCTTAACTAAGAGGTCACCAGAAAAAACATGTTAGAGCCTGATTGGCCAAAAATATTCCTTGTCTTGGCTAATCTTGTTGCTAATATCTTGTTTTGCACTATCAAGGTTGGCAGCAAAGCCTCCATGTTGCTTTGATAAAGACATCAATTCTGCTTGCAGCTTATCAACCTTAGCTCTTACAATTTCCAGGTTTGTAGGCAAATTCCCATGTTGAGCTGAAAAAACTGAGCTTGTAATTCCACAATCTCTTTCCAAGCATTCTCAATATGTGAAGCAGAAATTGCATGTTGAACTTGCAATCCTAAAATCTCTTTTTAAGCTCTTTCAAGTTTGGCCTCTTGCTGAATCCCCAACCTTATAACATCTCTTTCAGCTCTGCCTAGCTCAGCTTGTATGCCTGCTATGTGTTCCTGAACTGCATTTCTTGTATCCATATTGCCCAAACCAATGCCTAACACTACATTAAGCTGGGCCTCCCAATTTGTGGCTTCCTCCCACAACTGCAATGAATTATGGGCTTCAATAGCAGCAGCTGCATCTAACATAGTAGCAGTATGTTCTAATTGAAATTTCTCTTCCAATTGAACCCTCATCCCCGCAAGTTCCCTTAAATCTTCAGCCTTCTCATTTTCAGCAATAGATAATGTTGTTTGTGACTTCAATAACTCTTCATGTACAAGTAGCAATTTACTCTCCAATGTGGTTATCTTCTTCATGTGCAAGTAGCAATTAACTCTCCAATGTGGTTATCTTCTGTCATCAACACACTAAAAAATAAAATAAAAATTCAGAATAGTCTCAAGTGCCATCCATTTGGAGGTAAGATTGTGTGAATCAGCAACAAAGCAAATTCCACATATTTCACACCAAAAATTCGGAATCTGGGCTTCCAAAGAATAGAAGCATGTGCCTCTATATTGTGGGTGGGGTATTTAGCTCATCTAGTGGCCAACATAGCCTTGGTGGGAAGATGAGTGTGGTTGTGGGTGATGCACATGGCCTGTCTGTATGTGATCTCCAAACATATTCACTGTTGCCTTCACGAAAGCAAATGGAGTTGAACTATTAATCTCTGATTTCTATTGATCCACCATTTGATCCAGTTCTACCCTTGTTGTTGCTTCTACACCCATGAGCAGACCATGTATCATGATGTGAACCCACAAATAAGTACCCCAACATTCCCATCCAGAGAAAAGAACTCCTGCACCACACTTAGACATCTACAACGAATTTTACTCATTATGCTATTGGGTTTAGACAGTTTTTAGTCTTTGTTTTCCCATGCATTTTCAATTGCGGGAATGGCAACAGCACAGGGGTAGGAGCAAGGAACACTTACTTGAAGAAAGGTAGCAAAGGCAGTTTGATGGTGCAAGATAACCCTCATCCTTATCTTATTGAGAAACCCAAAAAATTGGATAAAAGAAGGATGAAACAGAGATCCTTCCTCACTCAAGGAAATCTCTCACACATAAAACCACTAAGATTATGAGTTTCATCAACAACATATTCTCGAAATAGCTACATTCACCCCAAAGTCGCCAAAACTTCGAAAATCCCAAAACCATCATTTCTTTTGCAACAATTCTAATCACAAGCCCAAAACCCAATTGATTCTAGAAACCCATTGCAACAAACTAAACAAGCGTGCGCACGCACAAACACAAAAAATGAAAGAAAAGGAAACACTCACTTCACAAAACAACTAGGTCGGAAAACACACACAAATAAGAGAAAGAGAGAGAACATGTAACAACAAATACACCTCGAGGAAGAAAAGGTGCACACTACATTTGAAAGGAGCCGACACCAAGCTCTAGGGTTGCACGATGACGCACATTTGGCCCAAGAACTCAGGGTATCAACGTTATTGCTGCTACTGTCGCCACCGCTGCCATTAGACTGCACCAACACCTCCGTTCAAACACCACTTTTTCTCCCCCCTCTATCTTTGTCTACATCTCTATATTGACAAAGTAGGAGAAGATGTTGATGATTCCGAAGGAGTAAAGGAGAAGGAGAAGCTTGTTGACAACTGGGTTCCTATGACTTAAACCCTAAGCTACAGAGCGCATGGATGAATATAAAAGGATGATCTTTGCCTCTACTATGTAGGGGCCAAAGTAGGTTTTATACTTGTAATCTACCTACTGTCGCCACAATGAGGATGGAGGGAGGTGGTAGATTCCAGGCGTGGTGGTAGAGGGGCCACCATGGTGTGGTTTATATAAATTTATTTTAATATAAATTATATATATATATGGAAAATGTTGTTGTAATCAGATCATTGGGCAGTGATAGTTGGGTTTTTATTCATTTGTTTAATATTGGTTTAAAAAATTAAAAATGAAAATTTTTTCTTCAATTTTTTCTTTTCCACACCTAAACCTCTACGTATAATCTTGGCACTATACACCTACACATGTAATTTGCGCATTCCCCCACTATAATGGAGCCAAGAAGCAGGTTTAAAAAAAATAAAAGGAGGTGTAACGTGAGTAAATTTTTAATTGGTTTCTGTTTTTTTAATCGAATTAGTCAAAAAGTTTCAAAAGAAAATTCAAAGAAAAATTTAACTACTTTCTTCAATTATTTTTTTTGTTTAAAAAATTTAATGCTATATTAAACTATTAATATATTTATAGTGAACATGATAAGGGTAATTTATTATTACTAAGAACCACTAATAATAATGAAATCTCATTGTCAAGAGAAACTTTCACACTCTGAAAATTTAAGCACATAACAAGCCTGAGACATTCTGTTGCTAGGCTTTCCAATATAAAGCCCACAGAGAAGCACAGATGAACCTTTATGTGAACTGGGTAACCTCATATCAAGGTAGAAATTTGGAACTGGGATGCAAATATTGGTATCTTGAACAGCATTTAGCATTATATTCCAAAAAATCAAAAAATGTTCTATGGATCACTGTGATTTTTTTGATGGAATAGTTTTTTCATTTCAACAGAAAAATCAGGATATTTTAGGAAATTTCTGTTTTTCTCTAAATAAATTCGACTAATTTGCTAGTTGTTGAAGAAATTCGCCAAATTTTCAATATCAAGAAATTGGGTGGTAACTACAGTAGTTGAAGGAAGTTTAAATCTGAAGGGATGGAGGACTTTAAATCAGCAGTGGGTCCTGTTTTATTATACACACTTTGGTGTAATAGACACATAAGGAGCATATTATGCCTCTTAGTCTTTATTACATCCTCAAAGCATGCATAACAGGACCCAAAATTTGTGCCTAGGCATCCATCATCCATCTTTTTCTCCAAAAGATGGTGGATCGGGCCAAGGGCCGACCTGCGAAGAACACAGTACAAAAGTTTTGTGCTGTGTGCATTGTAAAACCCACAAAGGATAATTGGTTGCTTCTAAAAATCATATGAAGATTTCTTTCCGAAGATTAAGGCATGGTCTTTGAGTCCAAATTTCACATTCCCTTCACCAAATTCTGCTTGCCTCTCATATGTCCCAACTGGTAGTATATGTTATTGACAATTGCACTTTCCAATTCCAGTGCCAGGGGAGATATTACACATCCAGGATCCGAACCTGCAGTTCTGTGAATCATGAAGGTCATGGTGGAACATGGATTTATCATGGTATTCCTAATTGCAGTTTCCAGTTCCACCATGACTTCTCGCTCCTCGCTCCTCTCTCAGAAGGCAATAGGGGAGATACATATCCAGGAGCCTTTCAACTGGGTTTTTTTCTAAAAACATTTTGTGATGTAGCTGAAGTGGCAATCATCCATAAGATGATTTAGCCAGATTTGAATACATTCTAGATATGAAAGTAGAAAAAACACAGAATCCTTCTATATTCCTGGCTACCTGCTGGAACTTAGCATAAAAATCTGGCAGTCTGGAATTCTTTTTTTTGGAAATCTGGCAAATTTGGGCCATTTTTTCCATGGAAAATCCTTTGTACAGGTCGAAATCATTTTTTCCAGGTTGAAATTCTGCCAAATTTTGCCCAAATAAAAAAACACTGCTTCAAACTCTAATGAGTGAATTTGAATAATATGCACCTGCCTCTAACAAGGATATGCATACATGTCATATTAATGGTTGAAATAAACTCCATGAATTGTGTACAATGTCAAATTTGAAAAATCTCACAAGTTTGGATATAGTTTTCTGCATAACCAGCAATTATATCCATGTTCATATCCTGGAAAAAAATGCATATTTACAGGTATATACCCTTATGTAACAACAGCGGTGAAGACTTGACTAGAAAATCAAATGATTGAATTAAATTAGCTTATATTAAAGCTAATTAAGCTAGGCTGAATCCCAGAAATAATATTTTCTTGTGTTCAATGGATCTCATGATTATCCTGGGTTGCTGCCACCTCCATCTCCATCCCCCTTGCCATCCCCATCTCCCACTTTCTTCGGAACTCTTCCTGCAGAATGCATGATTATGGTCATGTCCCGTGTAGCTGGAGGCCGAGGAGCAGGCGAAGGTCCACCATCCCCATCATGGGTGTAAGGGCCGATCAGATCAGTACCACTACAGTTGTAGATTGACATATTGCTATCTCGTCCCATGGACTTTGCAAGACTTTAATTGAAAACTCTGTTTCAGCTCTCTATGATTAAAGCAGCTCCAGCTGGAATTCTATTCAAACATGATCAAGAAACCAAACAAAAAGCATGTGGTTAGATATCGATCAACCGAAGCGACACTTTGCAGGATCTTTTAGGAATATTGAGTCATCGAGAGTGTGGAACAGATTCATATTTTTCTGCTATCCTATCTTGAATTTTGATGTTATAAGACGCGCGTACTTGTCTTATAGAGCGGAAGATCAGAGCTGCGAAACAAAAGAAAACGTGAAAGGATGAAGTCTCATGAGAGCGGTCGACGGCGGATATATATATATAACATGCTTATAGGGCGGAGAAGTTCGAAACAATCAGCCTGATTTGCAAATGAAGAAGCATGCGCATGTTGTTACCTGAATCGCTTTTATCGATGGCGAGATCAGTCGGGCGCAGTACTGGGCACCTGCACCCCGAATTGATGATCGACTAGCTGCAAAACTCAGATCTTCGTTGTGCGCTTCAACAAACAATCGAGCCTACTCTCAGAAGATCAGCTTGAAGTTACACTAGCTTTCTTTGAGAAGATGGAACTAGATGTTGATTCTTGAGACAACAGATCTCTTTTGACACTGAGGCGTTAATGGACTGATATGTGTTATGGAGGAAACTTCACCTCAGCATTATATAGATCAGCCTCCGTTCCTAGCTGGCTCCCCATGCGGGTTCTTGAACAAGGAAGTCATTGTGACTAGCTGCTAGTTACAACAAAAGGTGTCCCTTTAGGTCAAGTGATTTCACTGGTTTTGATTGAATTCACTGGTTGTGAGTGAATTCATTGGTTGTACTGAACAGGGACTAGTGAAGAAATAATGATTATGAATTCACTGGTTGTAATGAACAGGGACTAATGAAAAATAATGAATTCACTGGTCTAGTGAACAAAGACTAATGACCTCCACCCACATTTTGTAGTATTGTAAAAACATGGAACAAAATCAGCTTTTAGTTGTGGTGACAGGCGCTAATCCAGCCAAGGGTAAATCCAGATTAGTAGATGATTATCATCCATATCCAATCCTGCCAGCCATCCATCCAGGAGTTACACTAGAAAGTGTTGTTTCACTCAAGTGATAAGGTTGAAATGGCGGCCGAAAAACACTGCAAGTGGGTCAAGTGGACCAAGCATGAGCCTAGTGAGCCAGCAGCCACCAGTGTGCTGGCCAGGTGGGATAGACGGTGTGTGAACCAAGGATTAAGGCCTGAACCATCTAAAGTGGGTCAAGGCGATACCGGACCGGACCCAGCACAGCCTACCATGCAGGATGGATGATTTGCAGACATGCCACACTGTTTCATTGGCATTCAGACTGTCTCATGGGTAAAATCATGGTGGTTAGCTTTGAACTAATCATCTACGTGCATCTACCTATGTAGTGAGACAATTTGGGTGGTACCTTCAACGTACCTAGCTAAGAACCCATATTAGCCGCCCGAACCGCCCATCCGCCGCCCCGCGTAATTGACCACTTTTGGGTACCCCAGTAGGCCGGACAGAGAACTTTCATTTGCAGGCAGCAGCTACTCGGAGCTTCCTTTCTGGAGGGCCAGGCGTGTCCC
>Ga0209208_10000736_pt1 | contig 44105 bp, 31 predicted proteins | sample S1TSphfallax_3_FD_187694 | JGI IMG/M metagenome (GOLD analysis project Ga0209208, IMG submission 187694) | Host-associated microbial communities from peat moss isolated from Minnesota, USA - S1T2_Fd - Sphagnum fallax MG (SPAdes) (version 2) | ecosystem: Host-associated > Plants > Peat moss >...
CCCCTTTCTAGAGTTGGAAGCCAGGAGCGTGCCTCCAAGTCTCAACTTTCCGCAACTTGACTTTGTGAAACCCTCAAGTGGGTTTCACCCCGTGACTTGGGAGCGCGTCATTTACAATTCATTTTTTGGAAAATTCAACAACATGAAGTCAGTTTTTGTTTTTGGTTTTTACATACCCTTTTAAAAATCATTATATGCCAAACATTAATTGCATGTACAATATATATGGCTATATATAGGTATCATTTGTATAATGCAAAAATATTATCTAAAATGAAATTTTTTTTTGGGGCAAAATTTCACACCATGGTGAAAAAAACATTGTGCAAAAGGTGCAAAGGAGGTTTTTTGAAAACAAAAGGCACCAAAACTACCATATTTCTAGGTGGAAACTATCAAAATTTATCATATTTAAATAGTACATTTCTAAGGCAAGTAAAACAAAACAAGATTTTAATTTTTTTCTACTTTCCTATTTAAACTCTAATGAAATTTGGTTCATTTTTCTTAGAGCTAATCACAAGTCCAACATACTTTACAAAATTGAAAACAAACCTTACTAGTCAACCTATTCAGTAATATCAATAACAATATCAATAAACATGCCCACCCATCTTTAACTCAAATTAAATTATGAAATTACTCATGTGGGTTTCTTCCCTTACCATGTTGCCCTAAAAGGGCACAACTAAAAACATTTCACCCTTTGAATGTAAATGGAAAATTACATGCTTCACATAATTAGAAGGCTTGAAATTAAAGGAACAAGGGTTGTGAAGTCAATGTGATTAATAATATGATTTGGCTTGCAACAAATTGCAACCAACCATTATTGAACTTACATCAATAAATGTCATAACAAACCATGGGTTAATGCCATGAACCAACTTTATGTGTAGTTGCTTACATCACTAGAAGTGTTCATAATTTGAAATATTTGTTGAAAATTGGAAAGCTAGGAAATGAAACATATCAAAATCCATAAAGCTTTCAACTTCATAAACAAAATCTTCAACAACCTTCCATTTGGCATGGCAAATTCAAACCTTACTCCTTCAAAATTTGTACTAAAAAATGTTGAACATTATGCCTTTATGATGAGTGCTGGAAAAAGTGGAGTTGAAGGAGGATGTCTATTTCTATTAAATGGAGATTGAAAATTTTTCATGCTTTGTGTGTTCCTTGTCCCATGGAAGAAAAGGAAAGTTATGTATGTTCAGTTGTCAAGTTGTTAAATTATATTGTTGCTATCGCAAATGAAGGTTTTTTTTGGTAGGAAACTTTTACAGATCATGCCAAGTTTGCCCTATATGTTATTTCCTATATTTATGTTGTTTTTGCTTTATGATTATTGGCAAACCATTTTGAGGAATATGCACAAAAGTTTTAAGATAAATTTGGAGTGTGGATGTTGGTGGAAAGGGGGAGAATTTGCAAGCAAATGAAGCTAAGTGTGTTTGAAAACAATTTTGATGTTAGGTTGTGAATGTTGTGGTGTTATCAATTTAATTTTACAATAAAAGATAGAATATGTTTTTCTATCATTTTGTAAAACATGTTTGCTCAATAATTACAAGATGTGTTGACAAACATAGGCATTTATAGAGGCTCCAATGAAGATGGGATGTTTTTGTCTTGAGTGAAAGTAGGTAATTGTGTTTGTAACCCATAGATCGCCTTGTGGTTTGTTAGTAGGTCATGATTGGGTTATTGTTGTTATTTGTGTGAATGATGGATTTATGTTTCGATTCATCATAAACTTCATGGGTCACAATTTGGCAATAATAGTCATGTAAAATTTGTTATTCATATGTTCATATGGAATAGACAAGGATGTCATTCATCTATTTGTATTATTTGAACATTGATGTCATGCGCATTGTTTAGACATGAATGTCATATGCATGTTTGTATTGTTTTGACATGGATGATGTCTGTCAATTTGTGTTATTTACACATAAAAGTTATGCACATGACTTATGTGTTTAAATATAAACAACATCCTTGTTTAAACAATACAAACCTATGAAATAATATATTTCGCATAGATTTGGAACGAACCCGTGAAGCCTATAAATTTGTGATGTTGTTAAGAAATCCTAATATTATTGGTTAGTGTCTTTTGAAATTGTCAAGTTCATGATCTATGTTGGATTAAATGTAATTTATATTAGGTAAGATGGTTAGTCTACAAATGGGATAGCCAATGCCTATTAAATATTGTGCCTTGAATATATAATGGGAACATGTGTTGTTGGTTGGTTATATTTAGATGAGCAATTCACCAAATATCATATATGTTGGGACTAGGCATGGTTTTGTGAAATATAATGAGTTACAATGTTGTGAAAAATCATTACTTGTGCTTTATGAATTGTGTTTTCATGTGTCAAACCATTTGGACTAATATGAAATTCATTTGATATGTTGAGAATGTTGGTGCTTTAGTGAATTTGTAACTTGAATTTGGTTTAATGTTAGTCCTATCAAATGGGTTTATGGGTCTAAAAGAGGGATTAAGATTTGGTATTAAAAATGTGTGATATTTTAGCATCTTCAATAAATTTTCATGAAACATGTACTAGACAAAAAGTGGTGGATTAGGAACTTGGTTTATGTTAAATTTAATAATCACAAATTATGGCATTGTAATAAATAATAATTTTGTTAGGTTGCAAAAGTGCAAAATTGTGATGTAGTGAAAATCAATAATATTATGGGTGTGGGGTTTTTAATTAATTTATCATCCTTTTTTGTTACAACACATCAATGAATTAAGAGTGAGATTGAATAAACTAGCAATGTTTATGAAAATCATGTAAATACATACATGTACAAATCCATTTGGCATTCATTTGGAGAACCTTTGACAAGCAAATATAGATATTTAAAGCATTTCAAGCATGGATGCTATCAATAAATTGATGAAAAAATGACAATACAATAATGCAAAATTGACATTTTTCCATTGAATATTACACTTTCCATAGGGGCAGTGTGAGCTATCTATTTTTAAAATTAAATAGTCATAATGATTAACCCAATTGTTGATGTTTAAATGGTGTCATAGTAAAGTACTATTCAAAATTGTTGTTTATGGATGGGGGTGGGAACATTTATCTCTATGTTCAATAATGATACCATCCTAAATGAGGGACATGGCTAGAAATGTTTTTATTTCATATTTGACCCTTAGGGTGAATGCATGGTATGGTGGCTCATTTTAGGTAAATGTTTCATTCCATAGGAGTTCATAAAAACTTTGCTAAAGAACATGGTTACTTGTTTATCATGACTTATGATTATAATCATGTATAAGTTGATGTTCATACATTTGTGAACATTCATACTTTATTTTAAAACTTAAATAAAATGATCATGACATTAGTTATTTTGATGGATGGCAGATGCAATTTTTAAAAAATATAATACTTGGAAAAATGTTTTATAAAGTTCATATGAATAATGGCCCTTTTAGATATTTCATAATCAAACACTTTTAAAACAAAATAATTGAAAGACAAACTAATTTCTAACTCACAAGGACTTATGAAAATAAGGTCTAATTTTAACCATATTAAATTTCACAAAAACATATCTGCTAAGGTTTTCAAGAAAATGGTCCTATATATATGTTATTTATTCCATTTTTCAACATGCATTTAGTCATTAAAAATCAATCAAATTGAAATGTACTATGAATACGTTGATGTTATACCATTGTACTTAGGAAACCAGTCCATACATTGTCCCTTCAAAAGTCCATCATTAACAATAGGGGTAAAATTTTAGTTTCATAATCAAGTTATGAATTTAGAATCATTATCAATTAACAAGATGAAACGTACATTTATCACCACATCTATTTAAACAAAAGGTACCTTACATAAATATGAATGCCAATCCATAAGTGAACCATCTTACCATGCATTCACCCTTATGCAACCATTAATTAGTGCATATCCTATCTAACAAAAAATAGGTAAAAAAATAATTAAAATATCATCATTTTCAATTCTATAATGAAAACAAAATTGAAGCAAATACTTCCATTCGAAGGGTGAGAAATGTTTTTGTTATTGTGCAACAAATGGCAACACAACTAGTTGCATATATAATGTTACTTATCTCATTATAACATGCATTTAGAACATTCAAATTTATCAACACATGCATATGTTGTTTAAAATGTTGTGCCATTAAAAGTGCTTCCTTTGAAATCTATAGACAATGTGTGTCCTTCAATCATTGATAACTACATCAAAAGACCTTATTCTTTGTTTAATATTTCTCTCATTAAACTATTTTATATAAAAAATTGTTTGTTCCTTTCGATAATGAACATATCTTCAAAGTTGACCATTCCATCATCATTAATAAGGAAAAGAATATTGAAATTTATTCATCTTGAATTAAGACCAATTAAATGCATTCATGCAAAAAAAATTGAAAATTTTGACACATGTTTTCATAAGTTCAATTAGTTCATGATGCAAGAATTCTCAAAACTAATACAAATGACATGAATAGACTAGCACCAAACTTTTGAATGAAGAAACTGAAATGTTAAAAATTGAGGCAAGTCATGTGCAAATGGAAGACCTTTAAGGTGTAATGGCCTTAAGATAATGCCTCAAGGTGCCCACAAAACATAAAACTCTAGATGCCACTTGTTTATCTCGTCATAAAGAGAATGTCGTGAACTCTATTCCCTACTTGTTGATGCACAATTCATTTGTGGAAAGTATTTGCCAAAGATGTTAATGCAAGTAATCGAAGGGGCTCATGGCCACCCATTATGCTGGGTGTGTGGCCTAGAATTATAGTTTAAGGTTTTTTGTGTGAACAAGGTTAGATTGGATTGCTTTTGTTGCGCCAAAAACTAACCCCTATTTTGTCTTTTGCTCATCACTAAAACTCGAGAAGATTTGCACAAAGGTTAACAATGGCACAAATTAAATTGGTGTGAAAGTTTTGGGATACATTGAGTTGTATTTTGTTGTTTTGTGTGTGTGGATGCAGGTGTTTCTTGCTATGGAACGTGATTTGCTAGGAAGGAAATAAATAGTAGATGTTCACAGAAGCTAAGTACCAAATTCCAAAATTGTAATGTTGCGTTGAAGTTTGGAAAATTGTTGTAGACTAAAGCTTCTATTGAAGGGATGAATGCCCACTTTGTTAGAATTTCATGGCTTGGTGAACTTCCTAGAATGTGTTTCCATTGCGCAAATGAAGGAAATTTATGATAACAGTATGTATGGCATTCAATTTAAAGGGGATGACAGGCTTTAGGGGATTTAAAGGTTGACCTAGGCATTTTTTTATGCATCCATGTTTAGTATACGTGGGTGGGTTGTCTATTGATCAAGTATCCAAGTTGCGGGACTTCCAACAAATGTTTGTAATCTAGGTTTAGGGTGGGGTGTTTGTTTTGTTCAGACCAACATTGTTATTATTTTGTTTATGTTATTGGGATTTTTGGGTATGCATTTTCTTTGCCTTATTGGGATCATATCTCTTTTTGTGAAACATGCCAATGAGAAGGTTATGGTAGCCAAAAGAAAAGGGTCTAGAGTGTTTTAATCTAAATTGAATGCCATTTAATTAGGTTGAATATTTATAATTTCAATTCTAGAACTAGTGCAAACAATTTGACCATATATGTATTTGGAAAGGATGTGCAAGCAGCATGTGTATTGAATCTACTTGTTTATTTTCAACATTGTTTGAGCAATGTGTGTATAATAACAACCCTTGTTTTTGGTATTAGAAGATAATTTGATTATGTGGGGAAATTGATGTTATGGAGGAGGAATGAAAATATTGACCTGATAATATCAGTAGTAACATAACAATTGTGGAATTTGACTAACGATAATTTGAAAGGTACCCACCTCCTGGATCCTTGATATTACACATTGTTGGTTTTGCTAATTTACAAATCATGGGTTTTGATCCAAGGGAAGGAAGACCTAGATACCTTGCTATTTGTATTGCATTATTTGGATTTTTTATGCAAGCAACAATGTGGTTAATGACATATGCTGATGACTAGAGTTGGGCCCTCATTGACTCACAAAATTATAGGTTCCTCTATACCTCAAGGTGGCCGTATATTGCAATTTGAAAAATCTGATTCTATCCCAAGATTAGGTTATATTTGGTTATTGGTAGAACTCCTTTTATTGGGAGGAGTTGCTAAATTTTTCAAACTAAAACATAAGGACAAATTAAAGGAAGGAGATCGGATAATCAAGGTTGAATTTTTTGTGGATGTGAAGCAGATTTGCAAGGATACAACAAGGACACTAATCTATATATGTGCAAGGAGTGATGACATACGCTTCAATAATAAAATTGGCAATAATAAAATCATGGCAATAGAAATTGAGGAGGAGCGTACCCATCCAAGTTTGAGCAACAATGCTAATGAATGAAAATTATGTGTGCCACCACAATGATGGAATGTAGTTGCCAAAACAAAGGAAAAGTTGTTGAGACAAATAAACTTTGTCAACCACCTCTTTGTAGTTTTGAGCAATTGGAATTAAAACATAAAAAGATACCTCCATATCCGAGTGACATATGGGTTCCATCACTACCAATAAAGGAGAACATATTTGCCTAGATCTTCATTCCTAGCATGGAATGGTGGTTCAGGCTTGGAGATAAACTATTAGGGTAGAACATGAAGGTGTTATTTCCAAAATGTCAAGTTAGATCTTGAAAGCTGATCAAGCAAGAAACAACCAATGGATTGTTGAAAGTGAAGACCACATAGATTTCTGTATGTTTCCTTGGAGAAGTCATAGTGAAATATAAACTAGTTAGAATGATTAGCCTTAAGGGCATGGATGAGTTTTTTTGGGGCAAGAAGTTTGAATACATTCATGATTGGGTGGAGAGGCTAGAAATGGCAGCATAGGTAAGAAGGATAGATGAACAAAAGTTGTTCAAGATAGGTAAGCTAAACTTGAGAGGTAAAACCAAGGAATGGTTCAAAAAATTTGTTACTACCCTAGGGGATTGGCCAACTATGAAAATTGCCATGCTACTGAAATATGGGATAGTGGACAAGGAAGAGGTTAGGGCCAAACTTGACCAAATCAAACAAGAACCAAAACAAAAAGTGCAAGCATACCTGATAGAATGGAAAAGCTTTTCACAAGGAGCAAATTAGGGGATGCAAAAAAAAAAACACAGGTTTCTGTCTAGGTTTCGTCCTGAAATCAAGAAGTTATGTATTGTGCGAGATTATGCGAATATGGATGAGCTGCTTAGTACGGTTTTGGAGGTTGAAAAGGTATTGGCCAAACTAAAAGAAACCCCATTTGAGTTGATGAAAGATGAACAAGAAGAGGGATTAACAACAAATGTTGTAGTTGATAAAAAAGTCAGTGCGCTTAATGAATCACTTATTAATTTCTTTAGGCAAGGAATTACACCAAGTCATGGAACAAGGTCTCCTAGTATCAGCACTGTTCCAATATGCCAAATATAAAAATCAGGTGATCATGTGGCTATTGTATGTCCAAGAATTGGGAACCTAAAACCTTAACGTGGTAAGTGTGGTCTTCCACATAGGATGGAGAATTGTGGTTTGAGATGTGGTTATTGTAATGGCGTGGCCCATACAAAAAAACAGTGTTGGAAAAGGGGGAAGTAACCCAAAGCCAACTATGTTGTAAACAATTACTTGGAGGCATTTGTTAATGATGAAGCAACAACACTAGAACAACTAAATCAACTTTGTGGAACAAAACATGACATTTTTATTGGCACTAGGATACCAAAGAAAGAATGTTGATAGAAATGCAAGGGCTAGAAGATGGAGAGGCAGAGGAAAGGACCGTGGATGTAGGAGCAATTGGAGCAATAAGGGAAGGATCATCACAATCCAAAATTCTAACACATTTTATCAAGGGTAAAATCTCATTATTTCCAATGGAGACAATCTTATCAATTCTTAGCGAACTTGAATATTTGGAAAGTCTAATTAAGTTTGGTAGAAAGAATAGGGATGAAAATTTGAAAGATACTAATTTGGTGAAACCAAATGAAACTGCCTTGGAAATATGTACAGGTCTTACCATTAAATATGGTCAATATGCTGCAAGTTGTGAAGAAGCAAGTATGGCTTAATAATGAAGCAATAGAAAAGTTGGAAAAGGAGTTTAATAAGACAACGATTTCTAACCATATACAAATGCTGGAGGATGATGAGTTTGAAAACCAAAGTAGTGTGGAGGAAAGTCAAGATACCTCTGAGGATGAAGAAAACTTGTTGGGCAATGCACCCCAGGACCAATGACTTGGATTCTTTGATTTTATGGACCTAGGTGTTGGGGAATAAATGCAAGATGACATTTTGTCATGTAAGAGGGTTTAAATCAAATGGTCAATTTGCTTTTGGAAGAACAAACAAACAACATCATTTATGGTGAATTATTAGACTTTAAGGACTTTGAGGATTGGATTCGATGTGTTTCAGGGGAGGAAGAGAGAAGGAATGAAATTTTTGTTGGCAAACCAGCTATTAAACTTCTGCATATATTCCAGCTAGGCTTGGAGAAGCAGGGAAAAAAAAACCAATTGTTTCTACCAATGCTTTTGTAAAAACGGATAGTATATGGGGTGAAATCAAATAAAAAAAAGGTTGGATCCAAGTATGGATCAGGAGAAAGTTGATCAACTCTAGCAGTTACTAAATCAATTTCAAGATGTATTTGCCTAACACAAGGGGGAACTAGGATGTTGTAGTGTTAGTGGACATTCTGTTGATATGCAAGGATTTCCACCTTGTCACTCCACTCCAAGTAAGTTATCCTTTTGGGAGGAAATGGAGGTTAAACATCAAATAGATGCACTAGTAACATTGGGGAAAATGAGATCGAACACATCAGAGTATGCTTGAAGAGTGACATTTCCAATCAAAAAGGATAGGAGTTAAAGATTTTGTGCAGATTATCGACCTTTGGATTAATAAACCAAAAAGGATGCATTTCCGATGTTTTTAATCAAGGATGTTTTCACACAATTAAGAAAATTTCAATGGTTTTTTATTCTTGATTTATAATCTGGATTTTGGCAAATCAAAATGTCATTAGAAGATGTCAGAAAGACCGCACTAATCACTAAGTCCAATCTCTTTGACTGGAATGTTATGCATTTGGGATGAAAAATGCTACAAACACATTTTCTAGAACCATGACAGAAGTGTTTGGACAGTACATGGATAAATTCCTAAAGGTTTTTGTTGATGATCTTAACATCCACAACATGATTTGGGAAGATCATTTATAGCATCTCTGCTTTGTGATGATGAAGTTGCGTGAGGTAAACCTAAAGCTCAATCCTAGCAAATGTGAATTTGCTAAAACAAGTATTGGGTTTTTAGGTCATGTGGTGAATAGAGAAGGGACTCAGCTTGATCAGAAGAAGGTGAAAATAATGATTGAATATCCAATGCCTATTTTAATTATAAATGTTAAGGCATTTTTGGGTCTCATTGGTTATTACCACAACTATGTGAAGGGCTCCTCCCACATTGCTACACCTCTTTTTGAGCTTACAAAGAAGGACAATGTGTTTTCATGGACACCTTAGTGTCAAGAGGCATTTGATGCACTAAAGGATGCACTAGTTAAAACACATGTTATAATTTGGCCAGATTTCATTAAACCCTTTATCTTAGACATTAACTGGTCCACTAAAAGAGTTGGTGTTATTATGTCACAAAAAAAAGGTGGAATGAGAGAGTTGTGGCATATGCAAGCAAAAGTTTGTTTCCAGTACAAAAGCACTTTCATCCAATGGAAGGCGAATGATATGCTCTGATGTGGGGCATCATGCATTTTTGATAATATTTACATCACAACCATTTCACACTGAAAACTAACCACAAACCCTTGGAGTGGTTCACCATTGTATCAAATGCATATGGAAGGTGAGAAAGGTGGATCAACATGCTATAAGACTTTAGTTTCAAAATTATGCATTGTTCGGGGTCTAAACATTCAAATGTTGATACTTTTAGTAGGAACCCTGTTACGCATGAAAAGGAAGATGATGATTTTCTAGTAGAAATTTAAGATTGCAATTGGTTGCAGCAACCTCAAGAAATAGAAGACATCTATTGGACAAGCAAGAGGAATTCCAAATTGGGAATGATTTTGCAACACATGGGCAATCACAATTTGCTGAACCAATTATTCATGGTTGCAACAAAAGAAGTAGAAGTGATGGTAGGGAGTGCTACAATAGATGATGGTGTTGGGGTAACACAATTGAAAGAAACTTCATGCAAACCACAAGAGTAGGTGATGAAGAGAATGCAGAAAGATTTGTGGGATGCACAAATGCATCTCCAACTAGTGGAAGAAGCACATGCAATGGTGGATGAAGGGAATAGTGCTAAAAGTTCATCAAATCAGGAGAAAGATTGTGAATGGTTACAATGTAAACACATGGACATCTGGAATGATGAACAAATTATGACGATGTTACATGGAAGGCAAGTTCTTGAAGATTGCAATCTAAGTGAAATTAGCAAAATAAGGAAGAGGATCTTGCAATATCATTGGAACCATGATCAGCTCATGTTCAAGACATTAGTTGTACCAAAACCAAAAGAACGCAAGCAAATTATCCTGGATTTGCACACTGAAATTGGACATTTTGGTGAAGGAAGTAAGCTTCCTAAAATGAACAAATGTTATTATTGGGATAATTGAACTGATGAGGTAAAAGTTGCGGTCTGTTCATGCAAACAATGTTAGTTGGTCAAAAGAACTGAAAATATTAAATAAAAAACAAAAGAATTCATAAGCATACTTATTTTGGATTAATTCCACGAAGTGGTTCTAGATATAGCTGGACCTTTGTTGAAGACCAACAGTGGCAACAAATATATATTTGTGGCTATTGATCACTACTCAAATTGGGTTGAAACAAAAGCTATAATTAATCATGGAGCTAAAACAACTGCTAGATATTTGGAAGATGAAATCATTTGTAGGTTTGGCATACCCAAGCATGTTCTAATAGATAATGAAGGAGAATGGACTGCAAAGTTTGATCAACTATGAAAACATTATGGGATTGATCATCAATATATTGCACTGTAGTAGCCTAAGTGCAATGGCATGGCCAAAAGGTTGGTTAAAACTCTGAAACATGGATTAACAATTTTTTATGCTACCTTTGAACATGTGTGGACTTGGGATGAACCTAGGATTTTGTTTGGTTACAGATGTGGTGTGCAAGCCAACACCAAATTTTCACCACATATGATATTTATTGGTCGCATTCCTAAGTTGCGAATTGACAAATTTTTTAGTCCATTAGTGGGCACATATAATGAGGATGATGATCCTGAAATTATGGTAGAAAGAATGATAAAGAAAATGCAATTAATCTCTAAGATGCATGGTCAAATTCTTAACAGTGTGGTTCAAGCTCAAGCAAAACAGAAAAGAGCTTATGCTTCAAGGAAAGGAAAGTAAATGTTTGTAGGGTTTATTGAAAGAGAAACTTATGTCAAGATGAAGAAACTTGGGAAAAAGAAATCACTAGAGTCTAGTTGGGAAGGGCCTTTTCTTTTTGTGAACTATCTAGATGGGAAGGTATTTTTTGAGTAAGATGAAGGGGGACACATTTGTGTCATAAAAGGGCAGGATGATGAGCTTTGGATTGATCCCGAAAAGATTTATAGGTCTATCATGTTGCACCTTAATGGTGGTGATTAGGGGACAGTCAAAAATGTTTGGGAGTGGTTACATATGTGGCTTGAAATTATAGTTTAAGGTTTTTTGTGTGAACAAGGTTAGATTGGACTGCTTCTATTGCACTAGAAACTAACCCCTATTTTGTCATTTGCTCATCACTGGAGCTCAAGATGATTTGTGCAAAGAAGGCTAAAAGTGGCACAAATTAAATTGGAGCGAAAGTTTTGGGATACGTTGAGTTGTATTTTGTTGTTTTATGTGTGTGGATGTAGGTGTTTCTTGCTATGGAACGTGATTTGTTGGGAGGGAAATAAATAGTGGATGTTCATGGAAGCTAAGGACCGAATTCCATAATTGCAGTGTTGTGTTGAAGTTTGGAGAATTGTTGTAAGCTAGAACTTTTGTTGAAAGGATGAATGCCCACTTTGTTAGAGTTTCATGGCTTGGTGAACTACCTGAAATGTACAAATGAAGGAAGTTTACGATAGCAATATGTATGGCATTCAATTCAAAGGGGATGATAGGCTCTATTGGATCTAAAGGCTGACATGGGCATGTTTCTATGCATCCATGTTTGGTATATGTGGGTGGGTTGTATGTTGATTAAGTATCCAAGTTGCTGGACTTCCAACAAATGTTTGTAATTTGGGTTTAGGGTGGGGTGTTTGTTTGTTCAGACCAACATTGTTATTATTATGTTTATGTTACTTGAGACTTTCTGGGAATGCATTTTCTTTGCCTTATTGGGATCATATCTCTTTCTGTCCAATGAGAAGGTTATGATAGCCAAAAGAGAGGGGTCCGGAGTGTTCTGATCTGAATTGAATGCCATTTAGTTAGGTTGATTATTTGTAATTTTACTTCTAGAACTAGTGCAAACAGTTTGACAATATATGTATTTGGAAAGGATGTGCAAGCAGCACATGTATTGAATCTGTTTGTTTATTTTCAGCACTGTTTGAGCAATGCGTGTATGTTTGAACAACCCTTGTTTTTGGTTACAGGTGTACCACCTGTCTGGCCCTACGGGGCTCGCCAAGGCCAGCTAACCCAGCACAATGGGCAACTTCCCACAATACATTCAAGAGGCTGAGGCCCTTATAGTTTTCAAAAGAGCATAAACCTTTAGTTATCAACATCCATTTCATATACATGTACTCTTCTGAATAACAGAGACTTTGCAAGCATGGCTTGAATGTTATGAAACTTCTTATTAGCAGTTCTTTGCTGACATACGAACAAAGTGATAGTGAATGTTTTCCTGCTTGTACGTGATGTACTATGCAATAATACTTAGGGGTTGGGTTGCATGTAACTAGTAACTATCGTAGTTGAATAGTTGGTTCAACAAAAAAATTATATTATTCTTAGACATGCTGAAATTTTCAAAAAATATTTTTTCTCAAAGAAAGACAGTTTGTGAAGGGGAATAAAGCATCTTTTGAAATATTTGAAAATATTTGTTGAAATGGAATCTTCAAATTAAATCATTATTTGACAGAGACCCAACGGACTTGCTATTCAACTACAGTACTAACTACCCTCATTGAAAAGTGGGTTCAACAAAAATTACATTATTTTTAGACATGCTGAAATTTTCAAAAACATATTTTTCTTGAAGAAAAAAATAGTCCATGAAAGAAAATGAAGTGTCTTTTGGAGTATTCAAGAATATTTTATTTGTCAAAATGGAATATTCAAAATATTATAAGTATTTGACAAAAACCCAACAAAGCTGCTATTCAAATATGGTACTAACAACTCTTTTTTTTCTTTTGCTGTAAATGAAAAAGACCGACTATCCCCAGGGCTCTGGAGTCTGCCCCAAAACTAAGCAATTGGACAAGAGAGCACTTGAGCTCTCCACAGGTGCCAAGTACGCAAGTATTTTTGGTGCACAAATTTGAGCAAAGTGTAAGTACCCATATGACAGACTCATTTTTATAATTACTTTTCTCTACTGCAATTGCAGATTCTTCCAACATGGGAAGGGTACATTTTGAATGAAATTTATAATGTAATTATGATGTTAAGTGCTTAGTGTGGAACTACTTGGTGCTAAGTACTTGTGAGTCTGAAGCCTGTTCTAACTTGCCATTCCACTTCTCCACATCACTCAACTTATACATGTCCAGGCCCAAGTCTGGCATGTAGCAGAATTCGCCTTGCCAGTACCTTTGCCCTTGTAATGTGAACTGGCTTCCATGCTCCCAGCCTTGATCATGAACAGGTGCTTCCTGGGTTGGATTCTACTAGCCTAGTACCTAGGCTGGTTAGGCACTAATTAAATATTTCTGGAATTGCCAAAATTTCTGAAAATACGTACCTGCCATGCTGAAAATGTGAATGAAAATTTCATGCACATTAAGCATCATTATTTAGTATAGTACCAAATTATAAAACATTATTCATTTTGTTGCTGAAAGTAAATGACAAAAAAATTGTAGTAGAGAACAGTCGACTGAGCTTTAGGGGGATCAGTATGTCAACCTAACAACAATAACATTCAGAAAGTGCGGATCTAGCTTAGGAAGGTGCTTCTGAGTTTTTGGGGGAAGATTTTGCAGCATTTTTGTCCCTGGACTTGTTTTGTGTGTTTGTGTTGTTAGCAAAGGGAATTTGTCCACAAACTAGGATCACATATATACCTACAGTGAAGTGAAGAGTGATTCAGTTGTTTGTTGCCAGGTTAAAAATTCATTGTTTTTTCTTTCTTGTCACCCTTTTGTCACATAGCGATATTTGTTGTTTAATAGAATTCAAGCATTTCAAAATGGGTTCTATGTTCTATCCTCGGCGGGTTTATTTATGTCTGGTCCCCTCCTCCCCCCAATTTTACAGCACAAAATGCCTGCGGCACACAGACAATTGCATTTCAAAGGCAGTTGTGTGTCGGACCTGGGGACATTCAAGGCTTTCAGTCTTAACAGTGAAGTGCAAGGACACACTAGTAACGGTATGATCTGGAGAAGGGGAGGATAGTTTATTATTAATGTAGGAAGTGCTAAGTGGAAACAAAGTACAGCCTCTTTATCAGAACTGATCCCTAGAAAACTGAGATTCCACTCAGATGGAACTGCTTAAAAGCTTTTGAGCATCGCGTGATGAGAGATATAAGAGGCTTTCCATTTCTTGTCGTTCTACATACAGTTTGTTGTTGGATCCCATGCCTTTGAGTTTGTGAGCTTGTTGTGTCTGCTCCCATGCCTAATGGAGGTGTGTCCTATGTATGAGTCATTGCACTGGAATTTTTTTTCTTCCGTCAACAAGTGATGACCATTTTGCAAAAGAAAAAAAACATCGTGTGCTATAATGGGTTGTTGTTCTGCAGGAGAACTTGGAGTAAAGCTGGCTTTTGTCCCAAGGAAAAAAGTTGATCATTGTTGCAAGTTGTTTAATGTACCAGTGTTGGTCTGGTAACAACTTTTGAACATACGGGCCTTGTCTTCATGCTGGGTACTTTTTTCAAAATTTCATACCAGACTGGGTCCTGCTAAATTTGTGTACTTTCATATCAGCATAGTCCTGGTATTGGGTCCAAGACTGATTTTTGGCTGTGTAGGAGGCAAGGATACACATGATATTGTTACTGATATAAGAGCCCAGCACAAGCCTGGTATTGTCTCAGGTCATGCCAATCTAGACCAACACTAGTTTGTATACAGGATATGGGAAAGACTGAACACCAGTCTTGTTTGATACTAGGAATATACATATATGCATATCCAACAATGTATTGATGTCTGAGTATTTTTGATTTTTCTAGTTTTGCAGCCTTGTCAATAGTACAACAGCTTAAACATTCACATTTCACTTGGAAATGAGCAGATTACAAAAGTAATTTGCAATGCCTTATTAGATAATAGACTTAGCCATAAAGTACCCCAAACTAGGGCTACTGGGCCTCAGTTTTATCGAATCTCAGGACAAAATCAAAAGTCGGGATGAAAACAGGACAAGGGAAACAAAAAGAGGACCCAACTGTTTTTCTCACCCAATTTGATTCTAGGGGAGGTTTCACCCCCAATTTTGGACTTGCCTTACATGCACCTTTGTACTGCTCGTATTTGTTCATTAATCCAAAGTCTTATCACAACAACAACAAAAAAAAATCCTGCAAATCTTGTCAACTGGCACCCAGTTTCATCAACGGTACCCAATTTTGCTGACTTTTTGGCTACAATCAAATAAGAGTTGGTAGGTCCAACTAAAGCCTCAAATCAAAGACAGGGTGACTTTACAGATAACTTTAATGGCTGACCAAAATCATAAGCCAAGTGTATGATGTTCAAATCATACACCACATCATATCGGACACATGTTGTGGTGTATATTTGCATGGAGGAAAATAAGTGGCCAATTTTGACTTCATGTCTGCAAGAGTTCCATTCCCTTTCTCTCACAAGAGCAAGCTCCTCATCCCATAATGACTCCACCCTTTATGGCAGGTTCAAACCAGTGTTGGGTGGGTATTTGACTGCTTGCAGAGTATTGAAATTGGGTATATATATACATAAGATCACCAGGTTTTTTCTTAAAACCTGGCCTCACCTCCTACCCAGGCATTTCAAGAAATTGGTACTTGCCCCCGCCTCATAACTAAAACTTTTATAATTTTAAAAATTTGTAACTGGACCCAAACCAACAGAAGTAATTCTAAAGGGCATCTACCAAAACTCAACATATACCCTTTTAATATGACATACACTATTAGCATTGTTAGGGCTAGGGTTTTGGGTTTTGTAATTTTCAATTTGTGTTTGCAATTTGCATTGTGCATGTCTCCTTCACTTTCTGCAAACACTTTGCACCTTTGCAATGTTCACTTGGAGCTTTTAGTCAATGTGTTATTGAATCAATGAATGCAACCTACTAGGTAGTGGAGCATGGCAAATAAAAAGCCCAATGAATTATAAGAAGGTATGTGGTTTAGAGCTTCCATCTCGAACATTTATTTTTGTTTGCATTTTTGTGGAGAATGTGTGAAGCAACAAGTAACCTCTTTTGCAATAGTCATTTTGCTTTTTTATTTTTTCATTTTTTGAATCATCCGCCTTTATTTTGTAGGAATTTTATGAAAGTTGCCAAGGTGGGGGAGAACGAGGGTTTTCGGAGTTGTGGATTTGTGGTGACTACTAATAGTCAACAATGCTTTTGGTCTTTGATCCTAGAATTTCGTTGTTCATTGTGTTTCATTGTTTCACTTGTTTTGCACCTTGTTGCAAGTATTGTTTGAAGGTGCATATGTGAAGTAGCAAGGGGAAAATATTTCCTACTTTTAGTAGTTGTTGTGTTTGTTCATTTATATCTCTTCCATCAACTTTCACCAAGCCACAAAATTAAATTATATATTTTTTCGCAACTCATCCCTTGGTCTAGCAAAAGCTACACTTGATCAAGAGGTTAGCAAAAAGAGGGCACTTGTATCTTCATCTACAATATTTGAGTTTTTTTTAAATTTTAAGTAAATTCAAAAAAGATTATCCAACATAATTTGGTTTTTTGGAAGATTTGATGTTGCTTGTGGTTAAGAAGTTCCTACACATGATGACTATTGAATCCATATAACTCCAACATAGGTTGTCATGCAAGTTGTGTACACAAGGTGTCTTCCCATCAAGGAAGGCTTTTGTTGAAAATGTTTTACTTAGCTTAGTAGAAAAAATGATGACTATGTATATGCAACCTTCATTGGCTAATTTGTTTATCAACCACTTGCACATTCAATCTACAAATGTCGAAAAGGATTGCATGACTAGGAGGCAAAGCATGTCACTATTGGCCTATTTGAATTGATGGACACAAGTGGCATAACTATAATTCCTAAATTGTAAGAACTATTAAACATGTTTGGTCTCACTAAAAAAGTTAAGGATGAAAGGTTCAACTTGTAAACCTATGCAAGTTTGAATTCTATTGTATCATGTAATAACTTGGGGTTGTTGGAACCATTTCATGGTTCATGTTTTGGCATGCACTTTCAAAAATGTGTTAATATGCAAATAACAAAGTGTCTATGTATGGTTTAAGCTATGCAGTTATAAAAGATATTGAAGGTGCCATTTAGAAGTGTATTAGATGGCCCAAAAAAATTGGTAGGCATAGGCAAACATGAAACAAAGCTTACATTGACTTTGGATTAAACCCCCAAAAAGTAAGCACACCCATAAAGATGAGATGAAAGTTTCGCTGATTTTTCTAACTATTTTTTATTTTAGAATTTAAATGTATGTGGTCCAAGGATGTTTTAATTCTCTTTTCTGTTGTTGATTACAAATTTGCAAGTTGGGTATTTTTATTTCAGGATACCATAACTTTTCAAAATGCCATTAAATTATGTTACAACATCCAATCTATGGCACTACAAAGTTACATGCCTTCTCTAATAATGTCAGCTATGTGTGAATGTTTTGTTGTTAATTATCTATGGTTGTGTTTTGAACTAGGTTATGAACACTAGTTGCTTGTGGATGCCTTGCACTTTGTCATATCAACTTGTTAGGAGATTTGTGAAGAGTTTGTCTCCCAACCTATTCCTAACAGCCTTGTTGAAAAGGATTTGTTTGATTATGAAGTGAAAGAACTCATAGTTCATATGTAACAATAAACTATGGAGATTCTTCCACCTTTTAATTATAATTTTTGCATGCATTTGATAGGATAAAGGGTCATAATATGTTGGCTTTTGTGTTCAATCCAAGGTTTAAAAGCATGCAATTAGTTACCATGTATTTGGATTGTGAAAATTTTGTTGTTATAGTTGTTGAATATGATGAAAAATTATTGTTGTTTTTACTATTGGAGGTGAACAAGTTGTTTATATTTGATAAAACTAAAACAACTTTTGATTTCCATTCACGAGTTGATTAAGTGATAATAATAGAACAAGGAACTAACTTAATAGATCACCATTGCTATAATGGTAGGTGGGCAAGTTCATCCTTGGCTAGCAATGTCACACCTTCATTTTTTTGGACCCATCAAACTTTGAAAAATCATAGGAAACACTTAAATGAACATTTTCATTAAAAAAAATCTGAATACATTTATTACGTTTCATAGATTTTAAAAACCCAATAATATCAATAATATTTTGTATTTTGATGTTTTTAATCATTGCATTAAAAATAAGTTTCAGAAACATAACATTGGTTTTTTTCTTTGAACTTTCTAGTCAAGAACACAAATTTGAAACATGATTTAAGAAAAAAAATTGATTTTTTTTCCTAAGGTAATTTTGAAATCATTCTATGTTTAGGTTTTTATTTGGAAATTAATTTCTTAAATATGATTTAATTATGAATTTCCAAAGTTGAAGCTATTAATTAAAATGGCCCCTTAAAAATTAACTTAAGAAATTTTTAAAAATTCCAATTTCTTAAGTTCCCAAATAAACTTCAATCCATATATTAAAGCATGAAAATGATAAACATGAAATAACAATAATTTATAGTTGTGAAAACATTTAACAAAAAGGGCCCAAAAAAATGACTTGGTTGTTTTTGGTTCCTTGAGGTCATTCCTAGTGGTACCACCCAAGGATGGTTTCACCCAAGTTGGAGTTAGCAAAGTTGGTATAATTATGTTGTCCAGAATGACAATAAAGGAAATTGTAAACAAAAGGTGAAAAAAGGGTAAAAAGGAACAAAGCAAGGACAAATCCAAGTAACTTCCTAAATCTTTCATCATAATCATCTTTTTAAAACCAAACCTAGATTCTTTTGCAATAAGGGGTTACTAAAGGGAGAAATGAAAATTTGAGGGATTACTATTTGTAGCATTCTTTTGGATCTTCTCTACATAAGGAAAAATGATTTAATTTTGAACTGTTTAGTGCACTAATTTTGCACTTGACGTAGGGTTTCAAATAAACTCATCCATCATTCCACATTGTGATGGGATCAACAATTTCTTGGTGTCTTGCTCGAGTGTTTGTTTTAATTTCTTTTTTCTTACATGGGTGTCTATGTCATTTGTAGTTTGTGTTTTCAATGTATTCAATATGATGGTTGGTTTTTCTTTTGTCGTTCATAGGTCTATGTTTTTTGCTTGTGGGAAGTTTGTTGTTTATTGTATTTAAAGTGTGGGTAGAATTTTTTGTGCGTCAAGTGTCTAATTTCATGTGTGTTTATTGTGTGATTTCTATGTCTTTTGAAAGCTTATTTTATCTTATGTGTGATTCATTTTTCTTGTGTGTGTCAAAATGTCAAGTTTTAGGTGTGTTTGTTTTGTGTTTCTTTAAACTTTGATTTTTCTTGTATTTGAGGTGTCACTTATTTGTCTTTTGTTTTATGTGTTAGTTGATATTATGTGTCTTGTGTGTTAGTTATGTGTCCTTGTTTTATGTTTTCAACCTCTAGTTTATTAGTAGTTCTCAGGGATGTGATTTAAAGGCCAAATGGAAAATGGAGAGGGATTTCTTACAACCTAAAATCATAAAACATGACAAAAAAAATCCTCATTCTATTCACCGTTTACTAATTTCTTAAGGGAGTTTAGACGTTTAGTTCTAGAACTTCCAAAAAAACATCCATATCCTTTTTGAAGTTCTTTGTTTTTTTCTTGTAAATGTGTTTTTCACCTCAAAAATGCAAAGACCCAAGCTTTGTATAAATGTCAAAGGCCTAAGATTGCAAATGTGTGTTGTGTGCTCTTTGTCTAAAAACTACAAAGATTTGGACTTTGTATTTGTTAAAGACTTGGGACTTGGTTTTCAAAAGGGGTTTTGTCAAATAACTTGAGTATAACCATTGCAATTATTTCTAGTTGTAATTTCTAATGCCCAAACCCAATTAGTATTCCAAAATGAAATACCCACCCAACATTGGTTCAAACTTGAAACTACATACTTCCCTTATTAGATATAGAACTTCTCAAGGAGCTAGATGCATTCAATTATGTGGAAAACATGCCCATCTATCATATTCCCACATAGTAAATTGGGTCATTGTTGAGCCCAAAAAAACAATTATGCCCAAATCCTAAACCAATGCATAGTCTCTCTCCTCCTCTATGGGCATAGCCAACAAAAGCCTGAGAGCTGGAAATTTGGTATGATACAAATTGGGTACTAGCCTGGGGGGGGCGTAGTTTGGGAGGTTGAGCACAACAAAATCCAACCAATTACCTTTATGAAAGACTGTTGTACATGTTGCCTACTGACAGAGTCACTACTACTTACAGTTGCCACTTGCACCACAAAACTCTCGTTTGAGTTGAGGGATCAAAAGGTACACCATAAGTAAGTAATCCATCTTGGGCCCAGCCCAGCCCAGCCCAGCCCAGTACCTTAACCAAGCTTCCTTGGGTTAATTCATTGGAGAACACAGAACAGGACTCCTCCCTGCAAATTCATCACACACACATAACTTATCCAATCAAGGATGTTGTATGATGGCTGCAGTATATAGGTTAAGCCCACTCTTTTCCATCAATCTGCTTCCCTGCAAGGCTCTCAATGGTGATCTGGGGATGATGTAAAGGGAGTGTCATGTGTCAAAATTCTGGGCCAGAGTGCAAGCATCAGCACCCACCAGTGCACTTGCAGGATGGTGGATGGTGTGTGGACAGAAAACACTTTTTCATTGCATTTCTGTCCCACAGCTAACCATAGCAGTTAGCTATTTACTAACCATGCATCTATCTACCTACCTAGTAGTAGTAGTAGTAGTAGTAGTAATAGGTAGGTAGGTAGGTAGGTACCCCTTGTTGTTCAAGATGTGCATGATTGATTACTTACCCTTGCTATTTTAATTGACATTGAGGGATTTTGACCAACATTGTTGTATTCTTGTCCCATAGCTAATTAAAATTATTAGGCACGTATTGACTATTAACCCATGTTGGACTGGTATTCATCTTGGTGTAAGGCAGGTATATATATAATGTTGGGTGGGTACCCACTTTGACAGGTGAGAACCATTGGTTCTTGTTCTTGTTAGTAAGAACTGAACTAGAATTGAATGTGAATTTGAAAATCAGAACATGAACCAAAACTGGAACATGATTTCATATTCTTAAACCAGTTGATTTTGTGATAGCCAATAAAGGCAGAGATCAATCAAGTCAATGAATGACTGATCATGCCTACTTATCGAAGTTTATCTTATTTTGTTTACACAGCAATGGAAGGAATGCTACAAGCTCGCAACGTGATAAAAGCAAAAAAAAGATTTTTTCTTGCTTTATGTCTTTTGGTTCATAGTTCTTCGAGTTACTCCCAATCGAAAGCGCCCTTTTCCATTCATATATAAATCCAATCATCAAAATCATTAAAAAGACTATCATAGACCAAGGTTACTAATTCTCATTTCTGGGTTGAGAGCCGTTGGATGCAAACAGACGAGCAAGAGAGTCATCCCATATTCTCCAAAGTCAGGATGCTAGCTATCATGCAACATGACAAACTCTTGATCAACATTCGAGTCACTGTGCCAACTTGTGATTTGTGTATTTTGCAACACTATCCAAATGATGTCAAACCAGCCTCGGAGTAGGCACACCGAAAAGTTAGTTAGACGCATGTTGAGAATAATGTCAGCCATTGGGTTGAGTTCTGGCCAACTAGGTATTCCCCCAGCCAATATTTCTTAACATCTCTCTGGGGGTTGGGGAGTAGCCTACCTAGGGGGTTGAAAAAAAACTTTGGGGTGAAGCACCTTGGAGGATGTATGTGAGTATGCACTTGACAATGTGAGTAACCTTGGCAAGGTTAATATGAACCAAAGCCAAAAAAGCCAAAAAAAGAAAAGAAAAAAAAGCTTATGACATCCCCCAAGTTGTAAGACTGACACTATTTCTAGGACTACACATATTTGTAAGCTGAGAACTGAAGCCACATGGCCACCTTCTCCTATGATCCCTAGGCACTAGGTAACCCAGAACCCACCAATGCACCATCCATTGGAAACCCATCATGACTCGGTTGTGATTCTTGTGGATGAATCACAACCAAGTTAGGGCTGGCATGAACCAGCACTGACCAGTGCACATCCACTGGATACCCCTTATGACAACAAGTTAGTTGGCAATCTGTAGAGGCAAGTACCCCAAGTGACAACATTTGATTTTGGTTTGGGAAAGTTGGTTTAATCAACCAGAATGCCTCAAGCCTATTGCAATTGAGCAATATTTGAAGAGCATGGCCTAATACATGCTTGGTCGTGGTATTCGGTATTTTGTTTTTAAATTCATGTTAGCCTGGTCTGGTTTTGGGTCCTCTTTGAAACTTTCATATTAGTCTGGTCTTGGTATTTGATTCAAGACCGATTTGTCCCTAGTATGAGATAGCATAAACTATAAACTATAAATCAGTGTTGGGCAAGTCTTCCAATTTGGAATGTTAAAGCCCAGGGGTTTGTGTTCAGGTTATTGCAACGTTGCTTAAACAGACGGCCTTTTGGTGGAACCGTCACAAGAACTGAATCAAAGAAGTAACATTCTCCTACAATGGGAATTATAACCTTGAAAAACAAATCTTGAAACACAGATTAAAATTTCTTTCAGTAAGCAAGCTTTTTTTATATAAAACAGTTGACAAGTAACTGAATTATGTAGATACTTGATCAATTTTAATCAGGTGTAGAACTCCGAACCTATATAATCTTCAATTTTAATCAGGTGTAGAACTCCGAACCTATATAATCTTCAATTTTAATTTGTTGTAAAACTCTGTACTTGTAAAATCTGGACAATCTTGGTGAGTGAGTAACGTGTGCTTAAAATTAGACCTGGTTTTTGAACTGGGCTGAAAGGTTCTTCAATTTCAAAAATATGTGCCAAAATGAGAATCACAAGGTTTTAAAACTTGAGGAATTGAGCTCAAACCCACACCCAAAGAAAGTACCCAAAAGTTTTTAATGTCAAAACTAAGATCGAGAGGTTCTCTTTAAAAGGAAGAACCAGTAAACACTGGTATAAACCTACTATTGGAATTGGTATAAGGCAAATATAATTGTGATATTACCTCAGGTCCCTACCGGGTTGGTACTAGTATAAGGTCGATATTGCCTTAGGTCACACAAGTTTGGTAGGGTTTTGATATCAGTGTTAATACTAGGCACAATGTTATATACTAGTCCAATGCAAGTACCTACAAATGTTGGGTGTGTACTCACTTTGGTGGGTAAAAATTGTCAGTTTCAATTATGGTTAGTAAGAACCAAATTGAAATTGGGTTTGATTTTTCGTAATCAGAACTTGATTTTATTTTCATAAAAGATCAGACCCATAACTGGTTTCCAGGTTTTATTTAGGTGTAGAACTGGAACTAAGATTTTTGAAAAAAAATTGTCACTAGAACTAAGCCTGACTAACCAACAATTAACCATTTGTTCCTATCTAGGTTAATAAGAATCAGACTGTAATCCAATTTTCAAAACCAAAACCAGATTTTATTTTCTTAAAGAGCTAAACCCAATGCCAAATTCTCAATTACATTTCTGTGTGAAACTAGAACCAAATTAATTCTAATTTATTTTCAAGAACTGGAATCAGAGATTCCACTAACAAACATTCTCAAAAACTTGATTATGAAAATCAAATTCCATGCAAAACCCAACTTTTGATAACCCGACTTTCTTTCTACACCAACCCCAAACTTGTGAACCATGTACAGTTGTTGTTGATGGCACCCTAACATATGTAGTTGTACCAACCATTTCTTGCACTATCTCCATGATGTTGACCCAGGTGATCTAAAGCTATGGGGTGAACATTAGCATGTTTTGTTCATGTTGTCTTTTCAAAAATGTCACACACTTGGGATGATATGGAGATGTCCAACATTTGAGAATGTAAAATATGAGATGAAGCTATTTCCTCCACAATTCTGAGGTATGAGTTCCATGAACCAAGTACTAGTAACATGAAATATGAATGTTTTCAATTGACCCAAGTGGTCCTATTTATGGTCCCCCACATTATACTGAAACACTCCAAACCTTCCTTTGAACTATGGTTCCTTCAAACCTAAACCTAATTCCCATTTACTAACTATTTATTTGGTGACCAATTTCACATCAGAGTTTGTTTCTTTGTATATAGAATTCGATTCAAACAATGTGATGAAAGACATAGACGTTGTTTGTGGATTAATTTTGTTAAGTTCATAAAAAATAAAACATCTTGATTTCACCTAGATGGATCTTTTTTAAAGGGGTTTAACTTTTCATTGGGAATGGTTTAAGAATTTGTGGTTTTTTCTTTAGTTTCACCCATGGAAACTTAAAATGACAAATAACTTGATTTTTTTCTTACAAATGTTTTTGTGACATTGTGTTTGAGCTTCATAAAGATTGGGTGATTGTCCATCAATATCATATGTCATATATTTATTCACAAGATTTTCAATTGTGTTGTTAGAATTTACACCATAAGTTGGTGCATTTACAACCCACAAAATTCCATAGTCAAGTTCACTTTTTCAATTTTGAAATTCTCTAACAAAAAAACATATAATAAAAATTATAAGGTGGTATTATCTTTCATACAAGATATACAAAAACATCTCTTGCAATTATCATAATAATGTGTAAATATAATAGGATCACATCGTTTAAGTTCTACAACATTTTTGGGTTTTAATTTGTCGAATGGAATTTCAAATCCCAATTTTTTTGCTAGTACATTGTTTTGAAAGATCATTATACCCTAGATCGAACTATATTAAAATAAGATGCAAATTTAGTTTGTTTATGACATCACATGCTTGATGTTGATATCCAAAAAAAATCCCTTTACATATTCAAATTTGAAATGATGAAACAATAGGATGAATCAACATTTTAATAGTTTTTTTTTAAAATTGGTACTATGTATGTGACCAAATTATGACTTTTGTGCAAAAGTTCTCATTGAAAAACCATTTCATAAGAAATTTTTTTCCTTGGTTGCTATGAATTATGCTAAAAGCATCATGTTGGAAAATTTAACTTTTCACATGAATGAACATGTTGCAAAGACCTAATTTGGTTGGCTTGGTGCCAAAATCATAGCATTTTCAAAATAATCATATACTTGTTTAGAAGATAATATGTTTTACATCATAGTATCCATTGATATGTGTTCTTATTCGTCTTCAAGTCCATTTTCATTGTTTCGGTCAAATGGTTTATTCTATATGTCACAAGAAACATTAATGGGTTGGGTGTTTCTAGATAATGTGAACGCATCAAACCATTTTGGATTTATTGTTATTCTAGAATGGTTTTATAATAATATGTTAATGAAAATTTCATGCAATGTTAACATAATAAGGCTTGGATGCACATTTACTATCAAATATGGTGATTGGTACTCCAATATTTGTCTTTTTAAAGATAGACCAATTGTTACTTCATGATGTGGAAGATTAGGTAATATTGCATGAGTGGAATTGACATTGGACAGAAACTTTATAATAATTTTTTTTATACTATATTGTTCATAACTTTGGAATTGCCAAATTTGGGTGAAGGGTAAAACTTGGTGATATTAACGGTTCTTCTTTTTCATTTCTTGTTTGTACAATTGTATATTGTCATTCAATGCAATGTTTGTAGGAAGTAAAAAGTTTTGGAGTTTTGTTTTTATGAAAATAAATAACATTTTTTACACAATAATGATTTTTTTCAATTGGAACATGTAGAGAATTTTTTAAATAAGTTTAAATATTTTTCTTGTTTATTTCATGACCCAAAATTGATACACATGGATAAGTCAATGTATCTAAAAGCTATCCAAAGCATTTATGATGATAATGTGATGGATTTTCCAATGGTGCAAAAAAAGGTATTTTAATGTGTTATATTTGAAAGATGTATTTTGAACATAATAATTGAAGTTAGTTGTCCATGTGTGGTGATTCTACAAGTTTATTACATGCTAGTATGTCAATTTGCAAATTTGTATGTGAGTATTGTTGATGAAAATATTTTTTTGTGGAATATCAATGCACATCCCCTAATATGAAAAGGCCAAAATGTAACCAATTGATTTGCAGTTCCATGTATAATTGTTACTTGCCATTAACCTTGGTTATTTTTGCAACTAGAAATCACATTAAATAAACTTTTGTCACATTTGTGACTATGCTATAAATACTAGTTTTTTCATTCTTCTAATGGAATTGGTGAGCATTGTCCCTTTTACCAGGTTGTTTTATGATGCTCACTCTTCTTTTTACAACCATCATGGGCGACATGTGGAAGGGGTCACCATTATTGAATCATCTTTAGGCACGAGGTAACGTGACCCCTTAGGAGGTTCGTTATTTGCTTTGGCTCATTATCAAGCTTTCCTAGAAACCATTGTGCAAGCCCCCAATTGCTCTTTCCATCCCTAACAAACGATACCTACATCGTGAAGCCTATGAATGAGATTACTTGTACCTTTGACCACCTTTTGACCCGATTAACCTTAGTTGGGCTTAAGGTCAAGGTGTCAAAGTGCAAGTTTTGCAGTCCATTAATGATCTATCCAGGCATAGAGATTCTTCAAGGTTGCACTTTGGTCACAGATGGCTTACGCATTTTGGGTGTGTTAGTGGGTTCTTAGGACTTTGCCACACATTTTTTAAATGAGGTTTTATGTTAGGATCTAGTGCATATCAATAACTTTCCTCTCTTGGGAGACACCCATGTTGCTTTGGGCATTTTGTCTTCATATGTGGCTCATCGGCCTTCTTATTTCACATGGATAGTACCTCCTTCCTTCATGTTTCTTTTGGCGGGTTTCGATAAGAAAATTATGTAGGTATGTGGGGACATTATGGATCCAGGATCATGGGAATTTTTTCAAGGCCCCTTAGTGAGGCATCAAGTTCAACTACCAATACCCTTTGGTGGTATGGGCCTTTTATCTATGGAGGATTATGCCTCATTTGCTTTTCTAGGGAGTTGCATTCTAGTGGCTTCGTATTTGTGCTTTAAGTTTCATATTTCTGACAAACTCATCTTGGAGGAATATGATTTTTAGGTTGAAGGGGGGCCCACACTTGTTTCAATCATGTTTACATGTAATGCGAGATGGCCTTCTTCCTACAGTTAGGGAGATGCACCTTTCTTTGAGAGTTTGGCAGTTATAGCCCCAAGTTTATAAGCATCTTCAATGGACATCCATCACAACACATCCCTTAGGTCTATTTTTGAATTTTTAAATTTTTTGAATTCCACATTTTTAAAATTATGAGTGTTTTTTTAATGTGGCTAATATGTTCTTATCATCTATATTTTTTCAATGATTTTTAAAAAATTATATGAGTCCTTTTGATAATCCTTTGCAAAATTGATTCTTTCTGACACAATATGTGTACATTTTCAAACGTCCTAAATTAAAACCAAAACTTAAAATTGGATCAAATGAATTTACTCTAAATTCCATGACATTCACTTGAGGGAAAAAGAATTAACTTGCCATGATTACTATGGTTTTAAATGGTAATAAAAATTAAATTTCTGATTTTGACCGATTATGTCCAATATGCGATGCCCTTTTTGGCTCTTAGTTATAGGTTTGACTCGATTTACTTAGGGGTTTCCTATGCTACTTAAATTACATAAGGGCTACCTAAAGGCCTAACTAGGGGTTGCCTAAGCTACATTTCCATTTGCAATATTTATGATGCCATGTGTGAATCTACCATTAAATAACTAATGACTTGCAACATTCATTTAATAGTCACATGAATTATGTTTTGTTGCATGCATCAAGGTTTTATGTAATATTTCATTTAGAAATGAAAACATTTATTATTAGTCATGCAATGAGGACTAAATATTGTTGACAAACATCACAAACTTATTAAGTTTCATGGGTTCATACAAATTTCATGCAAAATTTTATTTTCATATGGTTAATATGAAAAATATTTATATATACTCAATATTTTAAATATTCAAAAAATAAGACATTGTTTTTAAATGACATAAGTGAATGTTCATGTTTAATACACAAAAATTGTATAGTTTTTACATCATGATAATTCCATGAATTTATTAAAAATGTGAAGGCGATAATATATAAATAATATGGATTTTTTTGTGCCATTTTTACACTTTGAAGCCCATAGATTTTGCACAAACATACTATTTTACAATTTTGCACATATTTTATTAAAATTTCTTAATGTTGTAAGTTTGTGATGAATTTCATAATTATATTGGGCACAATAACAAATCTTTGGTTTTCGTAAAAAAAATTATGATGTCATGTATTAGTTTATTATTTGATAATTAAGGACCTAAAGTTGCCCTATTCATTTAATTGTTGCATATATTATGTTTTGTTGCACCCATGAATCATGATGTTGATGATAGTTGCAACACCTTAAATTATAACATGACATGTTATGTCATCATCATGGGAGATTTAGTTGTTGTTAATTGCAAATGTTAATGATATTTTCAATTAATTAATTCACATCACAAATATATATTAACACAAATTGAAGAATAATGAAATATTTTACCCAAAAAATCAACAAGTTGTCATATTCATTGTAGTAAAAAATTCATGATGCCATGGCATGTTAATGCCCTTTGCTATTACTTAGTGATTTATGTGAATAAATAATTATTGTTATAAGTAAAAAAGAAAATGATCATTTTTGGGTTTGATTGGAAAATACAAAATGTGTTATAATGACATAAAATTCATTAATCTAAAGCAAATAATGAACCAATAACCATCCAACAAAATTGGTGGGAGATCATACTCAAACATAACTAAATGGATAATAGATGTTGCATCAATCTTGTGATAGGTCTATAGCATTTAAATGTTTTTTACTACATTTTGTCATGGTTGCTTGAGATCAATTTCAAAGCCTTTAGTCTTTTTGAATCAATCAAGTTGCAATTATGGCTTTGGTGATCAATGCTACCCCAACTTGTGTAACTAATATTCCATTTTGTAACATGGTAAACCCTATTAGATTATAAATACAAAATAGTACCATGTTATCGTCTAGAAAAAAATGTATTCCTAGAACATAAACTCCCTTCTTGCATGGATGTTTTTTTCTTAAAAACTCCATCCCTATTCACACAACAAACCTAAAAGTTCAAAATTGTTGAAAGGATTCATAAGAAATTAAATTGGTGGTCTTAGAAAACTCACTCTCATGAAACCATAGGATATAATTTAACACGGAATCACTCTTGTTGATGTGTGGAAGGCAAAAAAAATTCTTTATGATCCCCATTGTTGTAAATGGGGTTTCTTTCATTATCCCTACCCCCTTTATTAACTCATGCAAATTTCCAACCTCAATGTTTTTTGGGAAGAACCCCAAAATGAACATGTGTTAGTGATTAACAAAGTTTGTGGCAACTTGTTATAATTATGTTGCACTTGTTAATGGATGTTTTGGACCACTATCAACTTCTCTTTCTTTGTCCATTCAAGGTGTGTGTATGTGATGATTGAAATACATTATCATCATGATGTTATTAAATGAAGCACTACAAGTAGAAAAAATTCCATGAAATTTGAACAACCAATAAAACCTACATTTTCATGAACTCATCACCATTTGAACATTGCCACTAGATTCCTTGCATTTTGACCTTTTTGCATACCCACCATTTCAAAGCAACCATAAAGCTTTATGACCCAAGTTAATGCCTTATCTAATGGAATAATTTTATGACAAATGATTGCCACTATATTAACCCCATCCATCACAAGTATAGAACCAAACAATTTTGAATTCAAATTTAGTTCTTCATCTTGATCAAAGCTTTTATTAACATTCACAAAGTCCACAACTTTGTTCACTTTCATAGTAGTTTGTACATTGTCTAAAATTTTGAAGCCAAATTCTTGTCAACTTTTAATGACTTTCATGCAATCATCCCAAAACAACAAGACAATATTTTATTGAACACCTATACACAAATCAATTTTAGCAAGTTAGATTTTACTATACATGGAAACATGCAAGGGAACAAGGACTCAAAGCAACATTGCATAAGGGTGAAAGCATGTTAAAATAATAAAAAAAGTAATCTTGCAAGCAAATAAAAAGAATTGTGTAACAAATAGATTAAAAAGTAACTAATGCCTAATGAAATTAACATTTTGAATTAGATGAACTACATGAATGTATCAACTATGATATGAACTTTTTTTTAAAAATTAAAAAAGTAGCTTAAACATTTTTTATAATCTACTTTTAATCTACTTTATAAAAATTATGATATTTTCCAAATTGCACAAAGTAACCTTTTCCACATTCATGAGGAACTATTTGTGAAATCCAAGCATATGGTGCATTTAAAAAGTTTTAAGGCATGTTTTTGCCACATTCCAAATATAAAATGCATTTTTCATATGTATAGAAAAAATGTTCTAGACTTGTCACAAGGGAAATTTACTTTGGGGGGCTTATCCTTGTCATAATTGAAATATTTAAATTCCCAAAAATGTGTATTTACATCCATGATGAGTCACACATTAATAACACATCATTTGAAGCATTTCATTTGGAAAAAAGTACAACATCAACCTAGTTAATAAACTTGCCATAATTAAATAAAATAGGTTGAATAGTAGAAATCATGAAGGATGACCATCTATGGTTTATTTGATATGGTATGTACATCTCAAAATGTATAACATTATTAAAAGGCATGTATAAATTTGAAAAATATATTTATACTTGGTGAGCATGGATCATAAATTGGCATTTTATCTTATTTAAACCCTTAGTTAATATTGTCTTAAGAAATTTATAATAGATTAAAGTTCCCACCAATCAAATTGGAGTTTTGTTAGTTAATTGTTATATTAAACCAAATGTAACATCCATTGTGTAACATAATAATAGTTACAAATTAGCAAAAGATTTACAAGCACCATGCATCTAGTTCATGATTTTTTCATTTTTTCAACATTCAAAAGTTGGAAGCAAAGGAATCTTAATCAATCATCAAGAAGATGTAGATCATAGATGTGTTGATAGGGGCCATTGAGTGCAAGGGACCATCAAAGTCATGCACTAGAAATTGTGTGTTTTCACATTTGATTTAAGCTTGCTTTATAACAACAAAAGAAATCAATTGATGTTTTTTTGACAATAATTAAGTTCAACAATGTATCTTTGACCATTTTTTAAAAAAAAGATGTGGAATTTTTCTCATGACTGCTTAGGAATTCATTTGTACAAAGTTTCCCAAATTCATGTGACAAGGGCAATATTGTCATACCATAGGTAAATTGCACCAAATTTACCATTAGTAATGAAACACACTATGGTCCAATCCACCATAGTGTGTTTTACCACTAGATTTCTAGGGGTTGAGGTGATGGACACTAGGAGACGTAAAAGAGGACATTGAGGTTTAAGGTGGTAGATTATGTTATTTTCATGACCACATTATAGACAAATTTTCTAGTGATAGTCATACAATCTTAATAATGACCAAAATGTGTTTGTCAAACATGAGGTTTTTAAAAACTTAGTGAATTTGCCACCTTAGAACTTAATGTCATTGGAATGGTGTCACCCTTTGTGCTTAATGTTGCAAATTTCATTTTCACATTATTTGAAAAGTTGTATTTCATTCAAAGTACAATGTTACATGATATTTTTATGTTTTTTAATGGACTTGTGAGCTTTTACAAGTTAAAGTTGAACCCCAATCATGAGTTTAACAAAACACATGGTATTTTTGCCAAAAAGGAACTTCATTCATTCTTCCACTTATATTTTAATAGACATGACAACACCCACATATTCGTGGCCATAAAATATAAAAAACATTAAAACCAACATATTTTGTTTATTTATATTTAAATATTTAGGGTAGTTCATCTACCTTCAAAGCATAGATGATAACATTAGTAAAATTGTACAAGTAATTGATGGATTAAGTTTTCTTCATGACATTACAAAAATGACACCCAACATTATTTTTTCAATGCAATATTCTCTCTAATACATAATGAATCCCACCTTTATTGCTCCAATAGATAGATGTCTTAAAGCACATATCCCATGAAATTTTGACAAGTAGAAATTTTATTTTCACAAACTATCCCCTCCACTTCTTTCATAATCATTCTATAATTTTGTACAGTAGTCTTAGTAGTGAGCCCAAACTTCCCATGAAACAAACATAATCCCACTCAAAGCCCCAACTTATATATAAATTCATTACGTTCGTCTGTCTATGACCACTGGACGCAGAGAAAAGTGACGGTGGACGCAAAGAAAAGTGACAGGAAAAAGAAAAGTGACAGTGGACGCAGAGAAAAGTGACGGGAAAAAGATAAGACGACCGTAAGATGGAGAGCTTTCGAGGTCCTGAAACCCAGGTCCTGAGAGCCAAATCTTGAAACCTCGCGTTGAGGGCCTGAAACCCAGGTCCTGAGAGCCAGGTCCTGAAACCTCGCGTTGAGGGCCTAAAACCCAGGTCCTGAGAGCTAGGTCCTGAAACCTCGTGTTGAGGTCCTGAAACCCAGGTCTTGAAAGCGTGTGTGCGTTATTAATTGGTTGAAGCAATTAATGGGTACTCACTAGTATACATAGTTATTCACTTCTTAGTCTAGCAATCCCCATTTTCAAACACATCCAAGCATGTCAAACTTGAGATTATGAAACCATTCCAAACTAGTTCACAAACTCCTTATGGATATTCATCATCTTTTCAATTTGCCTCTACCCTAATCATGTAGTTGTTTACCTCCACAACCTTACACCTAAAATTTAGAATACAACATAAGTCTTGAAAAAACAAAGAGTGAAATTATAGAAGCTATGGCCATGGGCAATTTTCCCATTAGCAAAACATTGAAATGTTACCACCAAAAACATGAAGACAAAGAATTAGTAGAAAGATTGAACTCTTCAGTGCCCATCTCCAAATTAGTGCACACCTTATATGTTGAAGTTGGGCAATCCTATCCTCGAGTGGTACCACTAGAAACGTCACACCTTGATTTTTCTAGACCCATCGAACTTTGAAAAATCATAGGAAACACTTAAATGAACATTTTCATAATTAAAAAAAAGAAAGATTTATTAGGTTCCATAGATTTTGAAATCTCAATAATATAAAATATATATTTTATTTTGATGTTCCTAATCATTGCATTTAGAAAATGTTTTAAGAACGTAATGCCTATTTTTTCCCTTGAACTTTTTGGTTAGGAAATTTTTTTTGGAAAACATGATTTATGAAATTTTTAATGTATTTTTTTCTTAAGGTAATTTGTAAGTCATTTTATTTTTAGGTTTTTATTTGGAAAATAATTGATTAAATATGATTTAGTTATGAATTTTCAAAGTTGAGGTTGTTGATTTTTTAAGGGGTCATTTTAATTAGGAATATAAATATATATTTTTTAATTTTTAAAATTTCGAAATAAAATTCAAGCCATATATTAGTGCATGCAATTGATAAGCATGCAAAAAAAAATTATAATTGTGAAAACATTTAATGAAAAGGGCTTGAAAAAATGATTTGGCTATTTTTGGTTCTTTAACCATTCCTTGTAATGGTACCACCCAAGGATGGGTTCGCCCAATCATCACCACACCATAATAACAATTGCACATCCTCCATAACCTACAAAAGAAAAACGAAAGTCCTTGAAAATGAGAAACATTTGCCATCACCAAACAACTTGAAATATATCACAACAAAACCACTAAACATGTTATTGCCAAAACACAACAATGCCAGTGATACATTGAATAGCAACACATTGAAAACCGGCACACAATTATCTTGCATTACCTTCAAGCAAACAAAGCACATAACCAAATCAACGAAGATTCTTACATGTAATCATTTTAATGATCACTTCATTAACCCTTTTCCCTAATCATGATCCTTGCAACCACCGAAAAGTTTGTAAAACTTGTCCTGTCATTTCCTCCTCATCCATTTAGGTTAAACCCATTCCGACGTCACAAAAGTAAAATAAAATTCCCAGTTCTCATTATGCGTCACATTATTACATTGTTCACACAGGATGTTTAAAATCCCCCCTGAAGACAAAGCTCGCTGGGTAGGGTAGGTATGATATGAGTGCTGTGGCCATCTCCAGTGTCCAGGCACACACTTACAGCAAAGTGAACCTTTTTGCAAACGTTGGAGTTGTGGCAGATCTGCAGCACCAAAAGGATGTCATTGTTTTGTCATTGTTGACAAATCTGCAACTGTCACTTGCATCATGCAATTGAGGCCTTTGCTCCCCCCCCCCTTCCCACCCCCAAAGAAGAGAGAGTTTGTTTGTTTGTTTGTTAGTTGACTGGTCCCTTGCAATGAAACCCATGACTAGATGTGTGGCAGATGATGTCAAACATTTTGTCAACCTCGACACGCACAACGAGAATTGCCAACTAATTCTTGCAAATTTGTAAGAACCCTTGAATAACACAACACTCTGCCAAGCTCACATTCTGAGACTACTTCTAAGTACCGTGTGGATGAATCTGGTGAGCAATAAAACAAGGGGGTGGTGTATCATCATCACACTGTGTGGCCTTGCCATTTACATTGAAAAAACAAGTTATCTTCAGGCAAAAGAAGAATTATGGAAACCTCAAATGCAAAATATATATAATCTTCACTAATATCCTCCAAAAGAAAACCAAAATCCTTCAAGATCGTATTATAACTCTATTCTAACTAATCTCAAGTTTCAACACAAGCCAAAATATATCATCTTTCAAAAATCCTCCCTCATATAAAAATAAATAGACCTAGTATTATTAGTTACCTAGGGGCCAAAAAATGGCTTAAACTACTATATATACTCTATAATGAATCTAAACACAATATCCCTTGCCTTGCCTTGCCTAGGTTCTTTCATACTTGGGCCAGTGTATATACCTGCCCATGATGGGTTCATATATTATTTTATATCCATGCCACAATACATATATATCCATCAACATTTGGCCTTGGAATTTTGGAGACTGCAAATGGTGCACATATTTATATAGAGTTACCCCTAAAGTTACCCTGTGTTTGGTCCCTAGTTTGACCCTTTAATCCTTGTTCCATCACAATTTGAGGGTATCTGTAAGTGAGTAAAATTGGGTATCATTTCCGAAGATTTACAGGATCATATTCTGACAATCCTTGAATTTAAGGAAGAATATGAGGCCAGCCAGTCTAGGCACAGGTCCCCCAAATCCAAAACTGGGGGTGGGGGTGAAACTCTTGCGAGGACCAATTTAGGTGAGAACACTAGTTTGATCCCCTGTTTTTGCCAAGGGTACTATTTTCATCCTGACTTCTCATTTGGTCCCCAGTTTCGGAAAAACTGGGAGTGGGGGTGAAACTCTTGTGAGTACCAATTTAGGTGAGAAACTAGTTTGATCCCCTGTTTTTGCCATGTGTACTATTTTCATCCTGACTTCTCATTTGGCCCCCAGTTTCGGCAAAACTGGGGCCCAGAAGCTTCAGGATAACTCTATAATATTGCAAATGTTAACTTCATATTCTTGGGGGGACTTGCAAGAACTCTACTGGAATTTTGTGACACCCTACTTTAAGTGATTTTTCAATAGTAAGACAACTTTTTTGGGGCATTAAGACAATTCTTTTTGCCATCAAGAACTTAGATGGGCCATGAGGGGGGGGGTTGGGGGGTGTAAATTTAATTCTTAATGGGCCCTCCCTTTGGATGCAATGAGGTTTGTGCTGTGGTGATGCTTTGGTTGTTTTGGCCTATTCCCATAATTCAAGCATATACCCTTTTGTAGGAGTTTGCAGCTTTTGAGTTTTGGAAAATGACCAACACTTTGTGGATGTCATGGAGAAATGATGATTATCATAACTTGTGTTCATTTGCTGGCCTGGCCTACCAAGGCAAGGATATTGTGTTTAGATTCATTATAGAGTATTATAGTAGCTTAAGCCATTTTGGCCCCTAGGTAATAATAATAATAATAATAGGTCTATTTTTATTATATGAGGATTTCTGAAAGATGATATTTTGGCTTGTAAATTAAAACTTGAGATTAGTTATAATAGAGTTATAATACGATCTTGAAGGATTTTGGTTTCTTGTAGAGGGTTTGTTTTCGAAGGTTGTATTTTTGCATCGTGAAATATTTGAGTTTTTCCATAATTCTTCTTTTGCCTTCCAGATACTTTTTAATGTAAAATGCAATGCCACAGTTTGACACACCTCTCGTTGAAATATAGAAAAAGAGCTACAGACACACAAAAAGTGGCAAGAAGGTGAAGGAAGGTACCAAGATGCAGTCCAACATTTTGTAATGCATTGGGTTATGATGGATTTTTTTTTGAGTTATGGTGATTAATTACTACATATTTGAACAGAAGCAGCCCTCTACAAAGAAGGGAATTTAACAAAAGCCAACTCAATTGTCTGACTTATTAGGTTGCTATAGGACTCTCCTCTCTAAGAGAAAATGATAAAGATGCAAGAAAAGGTGCATTTAGGCCTTTGGAGTCCTAGACTTTTTGTTGATGCAAGTACTTAGGAAATATATTAGGTTGTTTATGTAAAAACTCAAAGTTTTTCATACCAAAGGGAATTAGTATTTAAAAAATTGAAATCATATTGATTATTTTTCTTTGCTTTGGGGGACTTGCAAGACCACCACATTCACTATGTCAAAATCATGGAAAATTATTCATTCATTGATTTTGAACCACAATCGTAATCATAAGTTTATAGTCATTGTGGGCACAAGTGAGTAAGAGGATTTCATAGTCCATTTGGATTCGTTGTTTTTACCATGGCATTTGCAATTTACATTAACATGGATGGCAATTTTCATGACCTTGATGGTAGATAAATGATTAGATATATAAATATATAAATAATTTTCATCCAACTAAGTAATTGGGTGGTTGCAAAGCAAAATACTCATCTAAATTGCAAGCTTTTCAAAATGATTCAACTATCAATAGTGCGAAAGGGTCTTGCATTTCACATTCCTTCATGTTCTTTCGTGTTCAATTACTAATTTATTTACTAATACTAGTTCCACTTTCTAACCTATTAATTGAACCTATTAACAATTAACACCTAAAATACTATTATTAATATTAATAATGTTTTTAATACCGAGATTAACTTGTACTCGATATTAATTATACCTTGATTTTCAAATTAAAAATAATTTCAAATATCTATGCATTAAATGAAACATCATCTCAAAATATTATAACATAATTTTTAAATTTTGAATTGGGTTGCAAATAAATATTATAAATATTAATAGATTATACATTTTCATATGTCTTTAATTTGAAATATAAATGTTTTAAATGGATAGTCAAATATATAATTAACATTACAAGATTTATGGAGTGGGTAGAAGAAAGAAATTTATTTTTGTAGAGGGTGAGATTATAGATTGACCCCAATGTTTTTTAAAAAAGGCCAATTCATTTTTTAAAGTATATTTTATTATTTCATGATATACAATACTGATATCGTAATACAAGTAATGACATTATTCATATTTTAGCATAGATAATTATGAAGGTTTTCAACACCTTAGGTTCATATTTTCACAAATTTCATTTATAAAGGATCATTTAATGATGCAACTAACCTTGGCTAGGTAAATTAATGAAATCCATCAAAGTAAGATCCTATCTATATAAAACTTGGATGCTTTCAAACAACCGTAATAGAACAATAAATATGCAAATATCAAGGAACCTAAAAGGAAACATGGAGCTTGAATACATGTTCAACTATAACCAAAACAAAAGGTGGATAATGCTTTTAGAATTCTTCCAACTTTATTGTACACAAAGTTAAGTACTTCATCATATTTCATATGTGTTATTATAGCAACAATTGAAAGGAGTTACAAGAGTGACACATGTGATTGCAATGGCATACAAGATTTCTTGAATTGAAACACAACACAAATGTTTCCTTCTATTATATGCCAAGATTTAACCATGCATGTGTGGCTCCATACACTTTCATACCTTCAATTTAATCTATTTGTAAGATGTTTAATTATAGCATGACTAGAAATTTGAATACAAACACCATAACCTATCTTGGGCTAGGCATTGGATCAAACATTCACTTATATCCACTTTTGAGTTTTTACTCTCCTCCCAATTCCTAGATCTAGAATGTCGTTCATGAATTTGGTCATAAAACTTTAATTGAGTTGTAGCTAACAAATAATGCAAGGTGTGTTCAACTCCCTAAATCCTAGATGTATAAAAAAAGAACTTCCCATCAACAACTATAAACTAATTTCTCCAAATTTTTTGTTGTAATTTCTTCCATGCATAATGCATTACAATCCTTTCAAGAATTTCCTATTTCTATTGGACCCTTCACATGCCTAGCCCTTTCTTCTTCAAGGAAGTTTTCAAATTATGTATTTTTAGGGGTAAAAAAAATTCAAAATACATCAATGTATTGTCACATTAAACATAATTTCAAGTTTCTTTCAATTCTAATCCCTCATAATCAACAATATATGGACCCCCATGTATTTTGGAAATGAATATTTTACTTTCACATAGAGTAAAGGACATTTGAAGTAAAAAAGACCTAGTCAACAATTGCTTACCTAAGTCCTTATATCAATAAATGAGCAAATGAAACATTTCAAAATTTCACAAAAAAATATTGAAATGAAAATTCACTAATATAGAAACCTTGTCCACCAAAAAAACTACATTTCAATTCTTAAAACCCATGGGTGAAAACATAAATAAGGAGCCATAAAATGTGTGGACAATCCTTACAAATTGCTTTTCAAAAATTTGAAAAATCACCATGGGAACATTATATATCAAAAAAATTATATAATTTTTTAATTAATTCTTATTCTTTCCAAGTTGCAACTTCAAAATTCATGAAAATTCATCATGTTTCAAAAGTCCTTTTTATATGTTTAAAGCACTCAAAACAAAATGTGGACAAATGGTTTTTTTGTTTCAAAAGTCTTTTTTCCTTATCAAATGTTCACTAAATCATTTCAATTTTTTTGTGAACTTTAATATATTCCACAAAGAGGGATACATGTGTTCAAAACATTCAAAAAATAAAAACACATATACACTTTTAGATTTTGATATTCAAACATCCTTATGCACTTTTATAATTTTGAATGTGTAGTCATGGTCCAAAGTAAAGTTATAGATTTTACTATAATCTAAGGTTTGATGCCAAAAAAAATTGAGTTTTCATCATGTTATATGTCATAAATTTATTATGTTTGAAAAATTGTGTGAAAAATCTAGTGTTAACCAATAGAAAATTGCCAGGTTGAAAATGTAGTCCTTGGAAAGGACTTTGACCTTGGTGCAATTGGCTTTTCATTTCATGTTTTCACCCTCATGTAGTGGGTGTAATCACAATAATATGTACCACAAAGGTGTGTAGACAATGCTTAAATTGTACCCATGTATTATTGAAAAATCATCACTCAATCATAATAATTTGGATTGTCATTTTATTGTTTTGGAATCGGTTTCATTACTAGCAAAGTTTCAACAATCAAAATTTGACACAAATTGTTAAGGTTTCAAGAGTCCTTTTACATTTTTAAAGCATTCAAAACCCAAGTGTAGATAGTTTTCTTTTTCCACATCCTTTTTAAAAATCAAATGTGCACCATTTGTTTTGAAATTTTGGGAGGATCATAATGTTGATAAGTAAAAAAACTATAGGAGTTGAAATTGGTGGAATCCATGTTCACAACACATTTTGGCAATTTTAATTCAAACATTTTTTTAGCCATAAAATTTTCCTTTCGAAATTTTTTTTGCACAAATTTTTAGGTGGTATAGAGCATGGATACATAATATATATGACACATTATCAATTTGTAGTGAAAAAATATTTAGATTTAACACATAATGTTAAACTAGGTATGAAAAATGAAAAAATTGATATTATAAACTAATGCATGAATGCCACATGTCAAATGTAGTCCTTAAAAAAAACTTCAACCAAAAGCAACCTTGCTTCCTTTTATTGTGTGTTGACCCTAGTTCATTTTCAAATCATGGACATGTTAAATATTTTAGAATCAATGCAATCATTGGTTCCTTTTAGCGTATTTGGACCCATGTGATATAAAAGTCATGTGTAGGGGAACACCTACTTCTAACACTTACACTACAAATTATGAAACATCCACACCTTTATTACAAAAAAACTTGACTATGCATTTATTAAAAAACTTACCATTTAAACCCAACTTGCAAGCTTCTTATTGTTGAACAATCATGCTCCACATCAACACCATCTTCAAATAAGCATTACTTTCATGAAATCTCCATGCTTTAGCCACTAGCAAAAATAGAGCTTCATTAGCCTTGATTTTGCAAATTCCATTGCTTTTGATCATTTATATTTATCACATTCATTTACACAATCAAAACACCACAAAAAAAAATTCAGAATCTTTTTGTCTTCGTGAACATAGACATAACTTCATAATGAACTAAGTACCTTTTAAAAACTCCCTCTTCTTTCCAACAAAAAGCTAAAAGCTCTTTTGAAACACTAAACCTTTATTTTTCGCAAATTGTTTTCACATAGCAACAAAATTTTATTGTATTATGTCTCTTATACTTTGGAAAAAAAAAGTTGGTGATCATGCTACATATTTCCAAGGTGGAAATGTTAATGTTGGCATTACAAATTAAATAATCACACATTTATTAACATACATCATAATGGAAGGAGGGCTAATGACTGGGATATCATCTATAGCGGATTGGTAAATACAAAAAGGAAAGAGTTTTGGGTGCAAACACAATATAAGAATTAGACCAAGGATTCAAGCCTTAATGAATCCTTAGAAATAAATATTCCATAAAATCAACTAGAAATCAGGATTTTCAAATCAATTTTTTTTTAAATTTACTTTTTTGGCCCAAAAAGATGTTGCATTATACTATAGTGTAAAGGTATACATATAAATTTTGAATTATTTTTGTCATTTACAAATTATTTCAAGTTTTTCTCAAGTCCTTTAAGAAGTGAAAAACAATGGTTACATTGTCTTCTAAGTGTTTAGATGGGTGTTCCATACTCATTAGATTCGTTTCAAATTTTTCCAAATGATTTTACATTGGTAATATCGTTATATAAGTTCATACAAAAATTTCAACGTCAATTTTAGTAACTATTTATGACAATGAAAACTAAGTAGTGGTTATGTATTACAGTAATTCTTTATACTTTTTTTGGACCATTTGGGAAAATCCCCAAAGGTAAAAAATGAAGTAATGCAAATGAAAAACCATTTGGAGCGTTACCTTACCAAGCTTGTAACCTTGTGGATATGTTGTTGATATTTTAAACATCTTTGTTATGGTTGTGATGATTTTAATAGAATGTGAGTTTTGACAAAAATAAAAAGGTTGAAATATATTACCTTCAACAACATACAACCCAAGACATTGATTAGAAAAAATTTAGCCCATAAACTTGTAAAAGCAAAAAATCATAATAAAGATCTAAGGATGAACAAATGCCATGCACAATAATTTCATATCCTCCTTTGGTGGACATACAAAATTTATTTAGAAAACAAGTATTATGAGAAATCATGTCTATTGAAACCAATGTTAGATGGATGTTCAAAAAATTAGGATATCCAACTGGATATCAAAAATGATATCCAACAAATATCATTATGGGTGATATCCGGGTCAATATCCAAGGTGTTAAATGCTACTCGTAATGATATCTAGCATTGTGATATTTGGAAACTATGTTGGATATCAAAGATGTTGATGTTTGGCTTGGATATCAGGGTTAGTAGTTACTATGTAGGCTAAGTTTATAACACTAGTTTTTTTTTCCATTTTCTTGATGCATCTAGTGTGAAAAAAATCCCTAGACAATTTTTAAATGTTCTAGGGAGATATTTTAGAGTTATCTTCAAAGGTGAAGTCAATAGTAATTATTACTATGGCTATACTTTCTTGAAAAAATAAGTTATGATTTTTTTCAAATGTATATTAGAAAAAAATATATTTGTGACAAAATTTCCCCTTTAAAAAAAATGATGTTACCTTTTGAAAAAAAATTGCCCCCAAAAAAAAGACTAACACCCAACATAATTGGCAAGCAATTTTTTGAGTTTTTGATATTTGGATTTGCTAATATCCAATTAATAAATAAAGGACGAATATCTAGGAACACTGATATTTAAGTCAAATTAAAGATGTGAAAATATGATATCCAACCATGATATATATATATAAAGATGTAATATCCTTATTTGATAGACAAAAGAAAAGCAAATATCTTTATTTGATTCCAAAAAACGATATTTGCCCAACTAATGTCCACTTACATTATAACTAAAATATGGAAATACAAGAAATTAATAAATAAAATGCCACATTAAAAATAAGGAAATTATATAGTAGTTGCAATTAAGTTGTAAATGGGACAACTATATGGTGTAATTTATGCATCGTACATATAAACATAACCAATCACATTTGATGTTTTGGCAAGTTACACTTTAGTTGCATGTAACAACTACATTACAATTGATATATATGCAACACCCAATCAATCATTATGTTGCAACTAGTGTATGACATCAACACATACAATCATTTGACCTTTACACATTGCCACCACCCATTAAATATGACACTTGCAACTAGTTGTTGCCACTATAGAAATGTTACTTTTCCATTATTTTGTGATTGTTGTTCAAATGCTAATAAGTTAATAATTTTAAAAACTCATATTTAATCTTTACTAATTAGTATTGAATTTCTTTTTAATAACTTATTAATTATCACATATTAATTAATATTTAATTTGCTTAATTACTATGAACCAATTAACTAAACTAAATAAATCACATTTAATCCGAATTGATCAATCTAATTTGAATAATTAAATTTTTAATTGAGTTAAATAGTTAATTTATGAATATATAATTAATTAACTATAAAACTTAGACTCATATTTAATCTTTTTAAATCCTCAACAATGAATTATATTTTTTATTAAATACTAATTAAAATAATTAATTAGATTGAATACTTAACTAATAATCTGAATCAATCAGTTTAATTTAGATAATTAGTTTTTTAGTTAATTTATATAGTTATTTCTAAATTTTTAATTCAGATAGTAAATGAATAATTACTTGAAATAGTTGATTAAGAAATTAGATGAATTGAATTGATTAATTCAGATAATTCATTGGTTACTTCAGTGAAATAATTAATTACCTGATTTAAATATCTGAAAATTTATTCTCTAAATTAATTAATTAGCTAATCATCTGAATTAGATTAATTAATTTAGATAACTAATTCAAATAATTAACTATTAGATAATCCAAATAATTATTTTGGGAATAGAGATGATTAATTAATTTGAAGTTCATCTGAATTCAAGCCATTAATTATCTGATAATTAATAATTTGATTTAGAATG
>Ga0209208_10000737_pt1 | contig 44072 bp, 29 predicted proteins | sample S1TSphfallax_3_FD_187694 | JGI IMG/M metagenome (GOLD analysis project Ga0209208, IMG submission 187694) | Host-associated microbial communities from peat moss isolated from Minnesota, USA - S1T2_Fd - Sphagnum fallax MG (SPAdes) (version 2) | ecosystem: Host-associated > Plants > Peat moss >...
TGTTTGAATCAATCAACATTTCCAAAATTTGAAAAATTTCAACCTTTTGATTCTCCACTTTTTGAATCTATTTTACATATGTATGAAGAGGTCGGGGAATGAGGGATAGTAGAGTACCATACATAAAATGCAACAGAGCCTGGCCAGATTATTAAATAACTTGGAGAAAAATTGTCTATGGCTTCTTGTACTATTGGATAATTTGTAGAAAGTGTTACTGCCCTTTTGGAGGAAGTGAAATCTATTCTACTAATTAGCTTCTAATTAGATGCAGAGCTTCTGTGGACCAGGTCTTTGTTACCTTTAGCATACTGGCTACAGGTTGTAGCAGGCCATCTACCTCATTGAGGCACATGAGAGCCATCAGGAGGCCTGTTTCAGCTTATATAGTCAGGTGAAAGGTGATGAATAGGTTTTCCTCTGGTATCCAGTGTTGAATATACCAGTCCGGGAACTTGATACTTACTAAATTTCTCATACCAGCCTAGTCCAGTTTCTATCGGGTCAAAGACAGATTTTTGGCTGGTATGAGGTAAGTATATTTCTGATATTGAAATTTGAAACTGATATAAAACTGGTACAAGGCTGGTGTTACCTCAGATCCCTATCAGGCTCGTTCTCAGACAAGGCTGGTAAAGCCTCAAGACATACAAACCTGATACCCGTGCATATACCAGACACAGGCCCATATACTAGAGGAATACTTGTGGATACAAGATGCAGTGGAGGTTGTTATTTGCCTCTAAGCTATTATTAGAGTATATGGTTCTGGTATGAGTACTGGTACTGAAGAACATACTAGTGGGGTACAACTTGAGAGATACCAAATTTATACTAGGACCAGTCTGGTGTGGGATGTGAGGTAATACCAGGCTAATATCTGCTATATACCAGCCAACAATCAGCCTTGGACCCAGACTGTTATGAAAGTTTTTTAAAAGCACCCAACACCAGTACCTGCCAGGTAGCAAAAAAAGAAAGAAAAAAGAAGAAAGAAAATCCATACCCGGACCAGTCTGGTATGCTCAAAAGTTGATACCAGTCCAAAACTGGTAGCTACCCTGCTCAAGCCAATAAAAATGACTGCCATATCAGCACAGTGTGGGAAACCTTCACTGTGTGTAACGAATAGTGGAGGTAATGATAATTTAACTTGTGCAAACATGTGGGGGACATCATCACAGGCTAGTTGTAGTCTGACTTATACTTGGCCTTGTAATGCTACAAGTTTTGGAGACTTGTATCATCATCATGTCAGGATAATGATCAAGTCGACAATTTTTTTCCTGGATTCATCATGTCAGTATGTTGATGATAATCAAGTCCATTGAACACTTTACAACAACATACCTTTAATCTACCTGAGTTTTTCTCACAACATCCCGCGCCATGCATTTAGCAAGAAAGCTGCTGTAATGTAATGCAAAATAGTAGCTGTGATCAACATGGTTGGCAACTTGGGCCTTTTGATGATGCTGTGCAGCTGAGAAGCACATGATGACTGCATCTTCTTATTTCAACAAACAGCACTTTTTTTATTCTTACCCCACTTGTCAGACACTCCCCCATTATTAATTTTTTGCCCAAGATGATCAAGAATTCATACATTCGAAGGATCCAGGTAAGGTTCCAGTCTTTCCACTAATTAATGAATCAAAACTGGAGCATGCAGATCAATAACACGGTTAATGTTTTCCTCTGAAGCATCCAAATATTCACTGGTTTTATGGTTTTCCTTTTCTTCATTAGCTGTGATGGCATACCTGGGTATCAGAACTTCTTATCACAGATGCTGCAAGAAGCATCAAATCATATTAGTAATACTAGTCTTATTTATATACGGCTTAGTGCACTAAACTGTGACTATTGGGTTGTCTATGTTAGTGGTTTTCTTCACAACCACAGATTTAGGGTTCTCGGGACCAGTACAGCTGCTATCAATACCTTGTACATACGGATGGTTTTTTCCAATCTGATCTTGTACTACAGAACCTTATCTAGTTTGGCACCCAGATCGATGCCATATAATTATTCTGATTTTCAAACTTGAGTTCAGCAGTAAGAATGATAATTTATGAAAAATTTAAACATAACATTGTGCCAAAATAAAAATATTTGACAATATTATTGATCATTGCACTTAATGTTCATGAAAAAATCTTATTTAAAAAAAAATATTGCATGATTTTTTTTTTCCTCATCAATTTTTTTGATTTGAAACAACAAGGATTCCACTTTTATTAAACAACTTAAGTAAGTCATAATTGATATTAGAGTTGTCGCTAAGCATAGGTAGATAAGCGATTGATAAGTCACCTAGTTATTAAATATTAAAATTTAAAAAAAAAGAAAATCGATAAGCACTGAATACAACCTACATAACTATTTCAATTGCCTAAATTTTGGTATCAACAAACAATTAAATTCCTTAACTTTTGGCATTTTGCAAAAATACTTTTTCAGAAACTCAACATTTAAAAAATAATATCATTAACCCCCAAACCTGCAAAAGTTTCGGTGAAATTGGCTACTTTTCAATACTAGCCCAGTTGTAGTATTGGCCCAAGATGGATTTTTGGTTGGTATGAGGCAGGTATATAAATACTCATATTGAAACTTATAGAAAGCTTCTACACAACTGGTATTTCTTCAGTTCCCTCCCCACCAAGATAGTACTCTTACAAGGCTGGTGTTTCCTCAGGTCATACGAGCTTGGTAAGAGCATGCCCAATGGCAGCCCTCTATCACAATTTATCACATCCCGTGTGCACTGTTTAGTTTCTCCCCCCATCCCTATCCAGGAACCTGAAGAGATGGACTCTACAGAATGAGAGACTATTTAACTCTCACCACCTGGGCCAATCATGGTATTTGGCCCATGAGAAACAATCATTTCCAGCAACTAGCCCTGTAAGGGGGGAGCCGTGTAAAATGTACACTTTTGCAGGCCCCCAACAACAGTTTCATAGTGTTCTTCTGCAAATCTTCATGGAAAAGTATGGTATAGGGGCATTTTAGTGCTGTTGTTGTTGGGCTATGATCTAAGGTCGTTAAAGCAACACCACTCTGCAGATTAAAATTGAATGTAGAAGAGTCAAAACATGCCTGTTTGGCGAAGCAAAATGGTTTTGGCACAGCATTTTTGCACTGTTTGCTGAGACTGGTGAAAGGCACGTCAGAGCCTAACACCTGCTGGTCGATTGGCTAGATAGTTTGATTGGCAGGTGGGTTGCTACTAGTAGTCTCCCATCTATATGCAGTCCTAGTTTTAGTAAATAACTAAATTTGGATGTGAGAAAGATTTTTGCAGGGTGCATACTAGAGCATTGCTGGAGATTATCTTTTACCAGTATTGATACAGTGCTGATACCAGGCGTAGGCCTCTAGGTAATACAAGAGCAACACTAGTTAGTTCTTTACAGAACCACAGGTTTAGGGTTTAAGGACTGGTGAAGCCTGCATTAACATCTTGTGCAGCTGATATGTAGGTATTGTATACAGCTTGATTCTCAATGTAGAGTTATGGACCTGGTTGTGAATGTGTTATAAATATCTCACTGACTTGTGGTGAATTGGCTCAATCTTTATGGTTCTGCTTGCACAATCTGGCAGCTGCTTACTCAATTTCTAGCTTTTATATTGATTTTTTCCATCCATGAGGAGGAATCTCCAAAAGCACACTTACTTCTTCTGATTTCAAAACTTTCTAACACTAATAAATGCGTTCCAGTACTAGCTAGGATGGTAATGTGAATAATTGAAAACCAGTCCAAAAACTTGAACTTCCTTGAGGTAATAATTTACTACTTTGTCCAAGGAAATATTAAGAAAGAAAAAAAAGGATGCAGTATGTACAGTATTGCATATGACATACAAGCAAAAGTATTGAAACAAGTGAATTTTTTTTCCAACAGATTTTGTTGCTTTTTTTGGATCAAAAAGTTGGGAAATGTTGGGAAAATTTTGGAAAATTTTGTTGAGGAGGCGGCCTTGAGCGCCGGCCAGAATTGCCAGAATTACTGGACGCTCATGAGGCCACATTAGCTAATCCTTATTCCAGATCTCAAATGAGACCTTAAGACTTTGAGGAATAGGTGACATGAGGAGTTGTACACAGACTGTAGACAAACAATAACCCTAATCCGCTACTCCTGCCTTGCAGACAGTGTTCACACCTACCTGCCCTTAGACCCCGCGGAACAGTGGTGGTGGCGATGGTGGAAGGAGAGGAGAAGAGTAAACACATATTTTCACTTGGTGGCTGGGTGCAAGCAGCACAACAAGCTGAAGAATTAGAGATCAGTGTGCTCGAGAGGCCCAAGCTAACCATTCAATAAAAGGCTTATGTTGTTCCAAGTGAAAGTTTGACACAAATTTTTCTGCAAATTTTTTGCTATGTCAAAATAGACATTAAAATCCTGATGGAAATCTACGGGGTTTAAAAAAGCCTAAGGGGATGAATTTGCAACCCTGGGCAGAAGTTCAAGCACCTGCCCAATTAGATTTATATTTAAGGATTTGGAATTGTGATGTTGAGGACGTGAAGTTGGCCAACATGAAAGGTTTCCAGTTGAGCTGCAGAATCAAAATCAGCATTAACTCTGCTACTTTTTTCTTTCTTTTTTTGGGGGGGTTTTGGATTTTGGAAGTTTATTTCATCTATACTAGTCTGGCCTGTGCCGTTGGCCCAAGTGTTACCACGTCCTCAACTGATTTTTCCTTCCAAAACCTGGTTTTTTGGAATTTATTTGAATTTTCAGCTGCAGAAATCACTTAAAATTCAATGTCTATCACATTCTGAATCCAAACCTTTACCAAATAATTCCATTAAATCCTGCTCATCAAAATCTTTTTGCCAACACCAAAGGCACATTCCAATTCCTCCAAAGTTTTCAGCTACAATTTGATTTAATTTAATTTTCAGTGAAGAAATCATTCAATATTCAAGAAGTTTTGCACCGCAAGTCCAAACGTCATGGAACCAAGCCCATGCACCCCTCCTCCTAGAGAGCTTCCCAAAGACACCAAGAAGCCGATCGGAAGCATCCCAGTTCGGTGAATCTCATAAGTACAAAACAAACAAACTGCCTTGCTTCATAGATAGATTCCTAGTTTCTTGGGTGTGATCTGTTTATAACATTGTGCAAGTAATTGGTTTTCAGGTCATCAAAATTTGATCATGTCTCACTGAATCACTTTGAAACAGGAGGCAGAATCCAGTTGATTCAATTGATTTGTGACTTGTGCAATCATCACAGATGATGTCCTTCGCCCGGATTCCATACAATATCTAAGTGTTTAAGCTGAGAAACAGTTGAAATATCATGCTTCCCAACTTGGAGCTCCTGTCTGTGTCTCTGACATGCAAAAGAGAGCAATTTGTCTAAACCCCAAGAAACAAGATATAATTGAGCACAAGATAAATTTCTACAAAGACTGAAAGCATACTTTTGCCAAATCACATACTTGGCACATACCAAAAGGGAGAGTGAGAGAGAATACTGGAAGAAGAAAGAGTCCACAAGATATGACCTGCCACATAAGGCAATCTACATTGAGATGTAAAATTGCTTCACCACTCCACACACTGCTGGCTAATGAACTGCACATTGATTTGCAATGACATAATCATAGAGCTGGGTAATCTGATCAAATATTGGCCAGTTGCTATTGCTAGGCTTTTAGGTTGTGGAACTCACCATAAAAGTCCCCAGAAAATGGAAGCCCTGAATCCAACTCAGAGCCCTTGAAAAATATGAGCAGGCAAATGGGTGATGTAAGATTTTGTGTCCATGAAGCTCGCCCATTCTAAGTTCTAACAAACTGTACAGAATTCCTCTGAAGAATTCTCCACTCATTGAGTCATGTAAGGTTTATCATATTCACCTTGACTGAGAAAGTTTGCAGTTCAGAAATTGACTCATGTCTTTTCCTTAAGTGGACATCCTTTAGAGCAGAGGAACCAAACTCCAACATTAAGCACTATGGGTAATAGTTGAACTAGGGGTATTATAACAATGTTTAGAGAAAAGTGAAGCAATAAAAAAGACAATCGGACTCCCTTCAATACTCTACTATTCCAGTTTTGAACTTGAGCATTTAGAAGAACATGGTGTAAGTTGAAATGAGAAAGGATTGTTTAGAGGATCTAGATTTAAGCTCTATGGTTTCTCTGATGGCCACAGAGATCTGGTCTATACTGAACTTCCTCTTTGGTTGTGAATGTACGAGAAATGACCTTGTACATGCAGTTTTCTTTCAAAACTTCTTTGGCCAATTGTCCTTCTTCCTTTGATGGAATTCTTGCATTTTCTAAGTCATTCCACTTTCCCAAAACATGTAGAAAGCCAACAAGAAAGTTGCTTGACAATGTGTGTTAAGTTTGAGCCAACATAACCCAGGGGATGTGTTGCTTTGGAGTGAATCATCTTATCATTCTGTTATCTGATAGCATTTTCACTATATGTTGAGTACAAATGAAGTTGAATCCAATCCAGTAACAGGGAGCAAGATCAAATGGAGGAAGAAACACATGGCATGGTAGAAATGACTCCAATCAACCAAGAAAATGAGAAGTGTGGTGAGGGTGAGGATGAAAAGGGATTTCAAGAACAGGATGATTTCAAGCAAAAGAGCAGTTCTAATATGTTTGCTCTATAGAAATGATGATAGCCAGTGGGAGAGAGCATGAAAGGATTTACAACTGTTTTATGTAACATCTTAAGGAGATACATGGGGATAGATATTTCAAGAAAGGATTAGTTACATACATTGTTACTAAGTTATCAAACAAGGCTAAAAAATGGGACATTGGTTTATAGGGATTTGGAGGATGTCAGATTGTGTGTCATCTTTTGATTGCAGAAAATAGGTTATGTGATGGTGTTCTTAGAGGATGAGGAGTGTGACTATAATTGTGACAGCAAGTTTGGTGTTGATGGACTGGCATGTCATTTTGCTGATGATGGATGGTGATGATGACAATCCAATGAGAGGCAAGTTGTGTGATGGTGATTACAAGCAAATGTTGCAAATATGGGGCACTCCTGCATCTTGTTATTACTAGTTTTCTTGTGCAATTAAGATGCTATTACTTCTATTGTGTTGTGTTTCTGAGCATGGCAAGAAAAACTTTGGCTTGTTCTGTGAAGAATCTAAACAGTTTGTTCATTTGTGGGATTATGATTATGAATGACAACTGGAAGCAATAATGTGGCTGGTGGTTGTTTGTGAAATGCTCAATAGTTCTTAAGGAGGAAGGTGCTACCATTGATTGACAGTTGAATCTCTTGAGAAGCTAAGTGCAAGAGTGTTGAAATTCTGTGTTATGGTTTTTCCTTATGAGGTCTGTGATATTATGCACGTAACTAATTGGTATCGGAATGTAATTTCTATCTTTGTTGTCTTCCTTTGTGTTTGGATATAGGGTGTAAGGAATATTACATGTTTGTATTATGTTCTAATCCTCTCAGGTTAATTATCAAAAGAAGATTTATGCATCTAGTTGATAGTGTCTATGTTAGTTTGGAAGATTAGGAGACAGAAATGGCAGTGTGATGGTTGTGAAGTTGTTGATTTAACGTTTGTGGGATTGATGATCTTGCAATGTTGAAAAGTATGTAATTTGAGGAGAATGATGTCTCATGCTTGTGGGAAGATTTTTGACAGAAGTCAGAGTGCATATTGAAAATAAGAGAAAATCTTAGTTGTTGGGAACTAATTTTGTGGTGATTATGAGAGGACATGTATTAGGTGGCTAGATTCTAAGAAATATTTGGTAGGAACTTGAGTGTTAGTTGATGAGTACATTCCATTAATGTGTGAGTGGAATGAGGCCTGGAATGGACAAATGTGGGGATAGCACATAACAATCTCTATGCATGGAATAGAGGTTGAATTGTTTTACAAAGGAGGCGGGGTTCTGAATTTGCGGGGATATTAAAAAAGTCAAGATGCATGCAATTTCTACAAGTTTAGAATGATGAAACTTCCAGTGATGGGGATAAATCACTAATAGAATTCATTTGGCAAACCGTTTTGAACATGTGTCAACAGCGAAGTGTATCATGTTTTATTATAATCTTGTGACTCATTGTGTTTCACACATACAAATTTTGTATGATTGTTCTTTGGACTATGGATATAAGTAATGCAATGCCATTAGGTGTTTAGGTTAAGGGAAAAATGCATCCCCAATTTTTGTGGTTACAAATATCCATTGGACCAATAAACAACATGCAAGAGAGAGAATTTTTGGAAAATTCAAAGAGCTAGTTATTGATATCCATGTCTAATGAATTTCAAAATGTTAAGAGGTGGTGGATCTAATAATTATGTCAAAATTATAATTTGGCTACATATCATTTGAAGGTATTGTTTAAGTAGGTTGGAATAGATCTCAAAGTTGGGATTGTTGATTGGCCAATGGGTGAATCCCCAATTGGTTAGGCATTGTTCAAACCTAGCTTATTACCTTGTTTCAATTGCTAAAAAGATGTGAAAAGGAAAACATTAACCATTTGAACCATCGATTAGACATAATTAACAAATACATGCTGTATTTGGACACAAAAATGTTTACTAGAACACCAACAATTGGATATGTTGTCTTCAATATGGTCATTGGGTCTTCAATTGCAAATAAACATCTATACATAAACATGTTGGGCTTTTCATGCAAGTTATATTTCAACTTCATAACAAAAGGAAATAAATTTCAAAAAGTATTTCAGGAGACAAAATGATATGGATTGTATTCAAAGTTGATTTAAATAAATCCTTGGGGTCATGAACCACAATCAATCCCAATTTGCAAATATGCTTATAACCTTATGCCAATACAAAACCTAATAATAACTCAAACACAAAAACCTATTGTTCTTCCACCAGCAAGAGTATTAGGTTAGTGGTGCTACCCATTTTAAGTGGTTAGAATAGTTTGCAAACAAAGCAACCTTTTTAGTTTGTACATAAATGCAACTCTCCAATGTATTAGATGACGCATCTTAACATGCCAACATCGTGCATGCCATTGAAATACAAGAATTGTTTCAACTTCTAAGTTGGTATTGCAAGACGTAGGTAGGACTCATGCCCATCTTTGAGGTGCAAATAGTGATATTTGTCTAATTCAACCTTCAAGCATGCAAGACTATGGTTGAACTAATTTAAGGCTAAAACACAAGAAGATCGACATGAACTTTGGAGTTCACCAAATGGGTTGGTAATCTTTTTGAAAGTAGGTGACTGATAAATAGTTTTCAAAGACTTTTGCCAAAGTCATGAAAAAATTTCTCCTTTCCCAAAATTCCATTTAGATGATCTTCATCACTGTATATTATTCTTTGCTACTTTTGATTTGTTTCTTTCTTTTTGCTCCCTTCATTGGTTCATTTCCATAAAGACCTAAGAGAAATTTCATAGTGTATTTGGAGGATACATTTTTGCATTTTGAAAAACAAAACACCCACAGGAGTAGGTATTTTGCATTTCAAAATGGCCACCCTCTCTTTTTATTTTCACCCATGCATATTATTTATTCAGGGTTTGATTATTTATTCTCTTTTTCATCACTAGGTAGATATCTTTTCCTAGGTCCACATGTTGCCTTTTCATTTAGAGTTGCTTCCTTTTTTGTCTCCTAATTTTTGCACACAATTAAAAATTATTTCTCAAAAATTTGACTTGTTTTGAATGGTATATAGTTTGACCCACAATGCTGTGGTTGCTTCCATTGTTCACAATTAAGAATTGAAGCTGAACCCCACAAAGGGGTACCAAGTTTGAACTATGAACACATGGTCAATGTTCCAACCTTTTCTTAAGTACAATGGAACAAGTTACATGCGTGGTAAAGCCCCAGGCCTTGAGCTTTACTAAAAGTAAAGACGTGCTCCGATTTATTGGACTTGCCTTACCAAGGCAAGGATATTGGGTTTAGATTCATTATACGGTATAGAGTATACCGTAGCCTAGGGTCAGTTTCCACATTGACAAAACGAATAATTAATTTTTTCAAAAATTTATTTCATTGTTTCGAAATTTGAAATTATTGAATTTTCCATGATCTATAATGATGTTATCTCATAAGTAGTAAAAATATTCAGAGTGTAGCCTATGATAATTATGATGATTTTCAACATGTGAACTTCAGATTTTTCACAAAAATTCATTTCACTATTTTGAGGATTATTTAATGACGAAACTAACCCTAGGGTTTAAGATAGTAGCTTAAGGGATTTTGGCCCCTAGGTGATAGGTCTATTTTTATACGAGGATTTTTGAAAGATGATATTTTGGCTTGTGTTGAAACTTGAGATTAGTTATAGAGTTATAATATCTTGCAGGATTTTGGTTTCTTTAAGAGGATTTTCAATGTAAATGGTTTTCCATTGATACCCAGATGGCATCACGGGGTACATGTTGGGTATGAGGAAGAGGAAGATAAAAAAAGGGAAACATCCCCCCACAAACACCAGAGGAAAAAAAATCCACTAGGTAACATGCCCTCCAATTACCTGAAAAAATCTCAGAGCAGCTCTTCAGGGCTTTAATGTGGGACATGCATGAATGGGTTCCTTCAAAGCAAAGAACCCTGAGGCTTGAGCTCCAATTCTTTCTTCCAACTTTCACTCTATGGGTTATACCAGACTACACTTTTTGGACCAAAACATGAATAGAGACAATCTCAAATTTGAATTTTGGTCTACCTAGTAGTAGCAATCTAAAAACCATGGACTGAAACAAAAACCAACAATCCAAAAATGTGGTCCTTTTTTCAGATTTTATAATTACTTTGACCAAAGTTGGTGCTTTTATATGTAGTGTTAGGGACTAATTATCACACTACCATTTTTCCACCCAATAAATTCAAGTGTTCATACTACATAAACTTCAAAAGTGTTCTAAAACATGGAAAACTACGACCTATAGACTTAATTAGGTTTCTGGTAACTTGATATGATAAAATGTGATTAAAAACATATGACACAACCAAATAATCCATCAATTTAAGATTATGGGCAAATGTGTGTTGATTTCATCATTCATTGAATGACTCCTTGCAGTGGGATATTTTAACATTCCAAACTCTAAATGCAAGGAGGGTACATAAGAGGTCAACCTTACATTGATGACCAAGTTGTTAAGTACAATGAGTTTGATTATTATTTTTCAATAATTCCATAATTTATATCAAACAAAGTGAATCATCTAGGTTGCTATGGTGGAAGACTCCTTCATTTTATTTTCTTTTTCTTTAATGCTTGCTTATTTTCTTTTTTTTTCATTTCATGTTTTCAAGTTCTACCATGCTTCCTTTTGTGATTTTGAATAACTTCAAGTTAAAATCCATCTTCCCTCTTGCTACAAATGCTAAGACTATTGATGTAGAAATGTTTGATCTAAAACCTTTCATTGTAACATCTGCTTTAGAACCTCTTGCTACAACATTTGTTTCAAAACTTGCTTTAGAACTTGTAAATCAAATTCGTTATACTTTAACAAAGAAAAAAAAACGAGATCATGAAGGTATAAGATAGTTCCAAGATAGATGGGTGCCATGTCTTCCTTGGGCAATGCCATAGTAGATGATATAGGTAATGTGCATCACATACGATGTGCAATTTGCTTGAAAGTAGAAGGGAAGGAAAAGTTGTTAGTTCTTAAACTTGTTAGTTTACTTAAGCATGCAAGTAGGCGCAAAGCCAAAGTTCCTAGTCACAATGTGGAAGTTGGTTTTTTTATTTGGATCCTCAAAGCTAACATGTTTAGAATGAAAAAATCTACATAAATTGTCATTCAATTCTATATCCTTTTGTTCCAAAAATTTCCAAGACAAGGAAAACAAATTTGTGGAGTTTACTATGGTGTTTCATTTGTTGTCTTGGGTTTGGATAATGACAAACTTTGAAGGATTACAGGATTTGTTCACTATGTTTAAGGTCAAACACACACCAATAAACATTGGGTTGATTCTTCAAGTTGGGGTATTGTTGAATCAATGAGTGATTTGTTGTTGCAATCCATTCACAAAGTTGTTAATTTCCTATTTGTAAGTGTGGATGAAGTGACAACCATAGGTAATGCATCCTATATTTTTTTTCACATTTATGTTGTTCAAGCTTGGAAGTGAATCCACTTCTAGTTTGTGTGGAAAAGGTTGAAGTGCAAGGGACAACTAATAATGTGCTTTAGTTCATGTTTAAAACTTTGGAAACTTTTGTTTGTATGAGTGTTGAAGTATTGGGAGGTAAATTCATTTCCATTGGAACAAATAGCAACAATGTTTTCCAGAGTTCAAAATTTGTTGTGACTATTTAGATGAAGGAAATAATGGTTCCATTTTTTATGGGAATGCACTATTTTTCTCATTGAACAAACTTGGTTGTATTGGTGCTTTTAAAATTCAGTTTGGTGGCTCAATTGGAGGCTTTACTTTAAACTGTGTATGCGGTTTTTTTTTTTCACTCATCTAAGAAGTGCTTTGAGTTTTATAAACTATGTGAAATGTTCATGGGAAAAAAAAGGTTGTTTTGGAATGTGAAGACCATATGGATTAATATTTTATCTCTTATGTAGCTAGTTATAAAATAGTATTAACCCTTGATTACAAAGATGTATGTTGATGCTCCATTGTGGCAAAAAACTTGAGTCTTTTTATGTGCATCCTTTAATCAAATTGCCCATTGCAATCCCAAGATGTTTTTGTGTGTGACTTCATTGATGTGGTGAAAGTGTGCCAACTTGAGCTTTATCGGCTCTATTATGATCCATATGTTAAGTTTGATTACCCAATTTTTTATGAGCTTAATGTTTCTTAATCATTCATTTGTAAGAATTTGCCAATGAATAGTGTGCATATTTAAATGGTGAGGAACCTAATTGTCTTGTTATCGAGTTTGTTAGTTTTAAATTTGTTGTCAACCACCATTGTTTTACAAGTTTTTTGAAACTTGTGTTGAGGTCAAACTTCCCTTTGGTGATGGCTCATGTGAAATCAAGTTGTGAAAATTCTACCAAAGCTCTAATGGATGAACTAAAAGGCAAATTCCCAAACCATGAGTTGATGTTAACATTGGGTGTGATTCACCCAAACTTTTAAGCTCAAAACCTTGATAATTTTGGTGATGATTCTCATTGATATTTGATTGTTATCAACACTACCTATTGTAGCCCTTCTAAGGTTAAAAAAGATGGGGTGTGGGTGAAAGCTTTCTTTGATGATCATCTTTTGGATTCACAATGCACTTTCTTTAAGTTGACAATGGTTACAAACAGTGAATAAGTTTAAAAAGAGTTTTTTGATGTTAACCTCATGTCTTGATTGTGGGCTAGGATTAGTGTTTTTACATCTTCAAGCTGAAGTTATTAGAATTTATTAAGCTCATTGAAATAGCTTTTGTTTAAGTCTTGGGGTCTGTGGAAGATGAATGTTGCTATTTAGTAGTGGTGTTCATAAAAAACAAATTATCAAACCATTTGACATGCCATTTGGATTTATGCATTTGATTTTATGCACAACGGTTTTACACACTTGGGGACTTCCCATTTGAAAAGGCCATCAACTTGTGGGAGAACATAAAGCCCAATATTGTGTTGATTCTTGAAAACATATGTTCTTTACAATTGGCAAAACTTAGGTTTTATTTTCCTATTCTTTACTTGTTGGGGTATCTTACATTATCCATAATGTAAAATGCACACTTATAATGAATCTACCTTTTTTTTCTCTTTTGAAACTCATGAATTTTTTTTTGGATATCATGTCTTCTTGAATCCTTACATATTCCTTGAATCATTATAGGTTTGTTGGTTAGTAAGGAATGTAGCACATGACATGGAGCAAGGAGCATGGCTTGGGGTTTGTGTTCAAATTTTGTATTTGGTTGTATTCGCATTTTATTGTTTATATTATAATGGTTGGGGGCTCTAGTGGGTTGTGGCTATAGGAACATTATTTTGCACCAAGCAAAGCCTCTTTTAAGACTATAGTTGAACTCCTCAAGCAGTGGCTTGTTCAATTAAGCAATGTGCATAAAATTTAAATTACTTTGAACTTGCAAAGTTTAAAGGTTAGAATAAAAATTTGAAATTTGAACATTCATTACTATAATTTTTCATTGCATTGTGCAACATGGATTCAAACGCAATGTGAAACCTTTTTAATCTAATAACTATCAAAATACAAATGTTTTGAATAGCCACATTAACTATAAAAAAGTTATAGAATTGCCAATTTCTTGAATTTTTTAAAAAAAATAACCAATTTTTTTCTAAGAAAAATGGCTCAAATCACCATATTACACATTCATTCTTCACAATTTTAGCCACTTTAGGAACGTTGAAAAATTGAAAACAAATGCTAGTCCAAACAAACACATTTCAATTTTTCATGTTATTTAAAACCTTGTTTATTCTTAACAAATCATAATAACCAAAATGGTTGTTCCAACATTTAAAGGGGTTTATAACATATGAACACATTTCATATGCCCCCTATTTATAGATGGTCCTTAACTTGATGTCTAAGTGACTATCCATATCCAAAATGTTTTGATTTTTTAGTATATTTTGTGCTCAACTTCCTTCACAATTTTAAAAGTTAAAACATATGAACTTTAGTTGTTTATAAAAGTCATTGTTTACAAAATATTAACATGGTGTACTGTGTGATCTCAGTTTGTCTGTTGAATTGAATGTCATTGATATGATTAAAGGTATGTAACATTCATAAGGTGCAAACTTTTTTGGCACCAAAAATATGTGTACCTTAAAGGCGATGTTTTGGATGAGTTTTAACAAGGGAAAGATAAACTTATGGACAATTTATTTGAATGCCAAACCTTCATGTCAAATGAACTATTTTTCATGCATCCAAAGGCCACCCCACATGATACAATTCAAAAGAAGGTGTAGAACCTTACATGGTAGAAGGTAATATCAACTTGGTAGATTTATCAAGTGGCCTTACCATAGGAATCCACAAAATGGACTACATCACTTACTTGCTTTCTATAACATTACATGTGTTACACATCAAAACATGGTCAAGGATGCATGCATACATGGAAACAATGCATTTATTCATGGTGTATAATTACACAAATGTTGGGGCAATGGGTAGTCAATCAAATGGAGGCCTAAGAGGCCAAAACTTTCAAAGTGTGTCAATTGTATTTAGAAGGATGGCTTTTGTGTGTAACACATTATTTTTGTGAGCTTTTAAGTTTTTTGGAAAATGACAATAGAGGGCTTTTGGCTTGATGAAATTTGAACATGTAGTTTTCCTTCTTTAATATGGTTCTTTTACAAATATTTTTGTTTCTAGTTGGTAATAATAATATTGATAACACAATGTCACAAGTATATTACATGATTTCCATTGAATTTCCTTGTTGATTTTTCCCCCTTAATTATGTTTGCCGCCTTTTGGATGGAGTTGAAATTTTAATTTATCCTATCAATTAGGATCTTTTTCTTTTACATCAGTTTTTTTTTCAAAGATCACTCTTAAAAAAGTTAGTCATCTAAATTTTCTCCTAGGGTTGGAGGATGTCCAAGTGGATTTCAAAAATTTTGATTCATATTTTGAATGGTGGTGGAAATTTACCACCTTTGATATTTCCCCTTCCCATGACATTTACATTTTTTCAAGGTTTTAAACATCCTTTAGGTTCAAGGTCCTACGTGGTGCATTAAAGGTTCGAATATGCCAAAAAGTTTTTTCCCTTGACATCTAAGGTAAGGGATTGTGATGCTAATTTAATTTCAACTAGACTCTATGCTCCAATACCATATCTATGGAGTTGAAAAATGTTGGTTTCATTTCTAATTTCTAAGTTTTTTTTGGAACAAAACTCTTACCTTCTAGATGTTTTGGCAAATGAACTTTTAACAACCTTCCTTTCCAATAACACCCAAAGAGAGCTTGTGATCCCTTGTCGCCTTTGCTTTTGGTCATATTCCTCCTTTTGACTTACTAGTTGGAAGGTTCAATTGACTTTGACCCACCATTTTACGGTGTTTGAACCTTCACACCTTATTTGATGTTCTTTCAATTCACTCACTTAATGTTTGTTGAACTTGCATCCTTTCATGTTGAAGTTTAAGCACAAAAGTTTGATGAATAACCTATTCTCTCCATGCTTAGATTCTCATGAAAAACTTTATTAAAAATTGAAGTTAAAGTTTTCTAGTATTCTAGTTGTTAGCACATGCGCTAATAGTAATGGACATGTAAGCAATTAAGATTTGTGTTGTGTGTGATGTTTTTTTTGCTTCAATTGGTTGTCAAGTCTATTTTGGGCCTCCTTTGTGCACATGGATTTGCACTTTTACAAATATTGTCTACATATATATATCTTTATTGTTCTTTGATAAATCTATAAGCAATGAATTGCAACTTCGAAAGCAAGGTTGTCGGCCTAAGAACAAAAAATTGCCAAAAAATTGATCCCCCAGTAGCCCCCAATTCTTGACACATCCCCCCCTACACTCCATGCCAAGAATGAGAGATTCTGTGTTTTTTTTTCAACTTTCATGTCTAGCATATTTAGCCAAATTTGGCTAAATTATTTTCTTGATGATTGCCACTTTGAATCCATCACAAAATATTTAAAAGAAACCCTGGCTCCCTCCCCATAGAGAGTTAAAAAAATTCTACCAATTTTTTTTCACATATCTTACTACATAAATTTTTTTTAAAAAAAAAGCGAATTTACTCGTCAACACATCGAAAGCATTATTTTTTTTTGGGGCGAAAAATCGCCAAATGGCGACACAGTTTCCTGAAAACGGAATATTCTGTCGAAAATTCCCTGTTTTTGAGAAAAAAAAACTCGCCAAAAAGCGACAGAAAACTGGTTGTTTTTTGGGGATGGTGTCGCCACATTTATGCCTACTGGGCTACAGTGTTCAGAGTTTCGCCAGTTAAGTCGAAATCCGCCTAGGGATGCTCGCCACCCTGGCTACATCAGGAAATTGGAAAAATAAAAACACTGATCGAAAGGAGGAACGTTAGAAAGATGAGAAGAAAAAGAAGTACCTTCCATAATGATGGAAAGGTACACTGACAGGCTGGCTAGGACCTCTTCCGTGGTCCTTCGCCGGATTTGGCTTCATAATTGACTGACATTTTCACACGGGAAAAAAACTTGAGCGGTCCTTTCCGTACGTACCTTTAAATATTTGTTTACGGTAAGTACTGTAAGAACCGTAGTACCTTTTCAGGTTCGGCACTCAGGGGCCAAAATTATTTATTTTATTTTTTCAAAAATCCATACCAGTATTAATGTTTTTTTAATAGATTTTTTTACAATAAATATAAGCAGTTTCTTTGATAGGTTCTCTAGAGAACTGACGTTCCAGGGTTTCTTTTAAGGATTTTGTGATGTAGCCAATGTGGCAATCATCCAGAAAATAATTTAGCCAAATTTGGCTACACACTAGATATGAAAGTAGAATAAAAAAAAAAAAACAGAATCCTTCTATATTCTTCACTACCTACTGGAATTTATCATAAAAATCTGGAAATTTGAAAAAAAATAATTCTTCAAAATCTGGTGAATTTGGGTCGTTTTTTTTCATGAAAAATCCTTTGTATAAGTCGAAATCACATTTTCCAGGTCGAAATTTGGCGAAACCAAACGTAAAAGTAGTATAAAAGAAACACTGGTTCCATCTAATTGAAAAAAACTGTCAATTATTGGATATCTACTCTCAATAGTCGACTGGCCTGAAGCAAGAAACTCTTGATTTTTCTACCAATTTTTAAATATATATATATATTTTTTCCATTGTAAATTTCTTTCAAATTATTTGACTTGACATTTCAAATAGATAATTTTAAAAAAAAATTGATATTTTTCAAAAATAATTTAATTACTGCTGAACCTGAAGAGGTATTATAGTATATTCTTTTCAATGATACTAACTTACCCTATTCATCATAGTACTGACTAGTCCAAGGGGAAAAGAAAAAAAAAAAAAGAGAGACTAAAGAAAAGAGACGAAAAAAAGAAAAAGAAAAAATACACACATAAATGAAAAAAGGGCGTTTCGTTGTTCAATGTTGTTGCGCGCATTTCCTACCTACCACAAAATATCGCCGCTTTACGCCAGTCTGACAGACAGACACAACCTACTTGTGCAGCAGGCTTTTTTAAATGAAAATTTTTATGTAGCCTAAATGGCGATCATCCAAAGGAAGATCTATACAAAAATGGCGATCGGCCTTAGGAATATTTAGCCAAATATGGCTCTAAATCACATGAGGAGTACAATTCTTCTAATCAATCTTGTAAATTCATGGTTACACACAGAAAAAAAATTATAGAAATTTGGCGATTCTCAATATATATATTTTCCACTTCTGGCAATGGAAACCCTCCAAAATGACTTCGTTTTCGATTTTTTTTTAAAATTAGCTTTTTGGCTATATTTCGCCAGTGAATGAAAAGGCTATCGTGCAAAGACTCAAGTGTTTAGTAGGTACCTATTTTGCGACCGGTTGTGTTTGTTTTTCGACACTGCAAGAACGAACGTTTCTGACATACCTACTAGTTGCACTGCTCGCGCTTGCTGCCCGCGTGCGCGAGCGCGCGATCGTTGATACATCGGAGGACACCTATCGCCCGAGGGCGCACGTTGCATAAGCCATGTCTGTGGCCTCTGTAGTACCTGTGATCGTGTTGCCTTCGTCGTCGTCGTCTTCTTCTTGTTCTTGCTCCTCCTCTTCCTTGGAGATTGCTTGCGTTTCATCAATCGGGCTTAGAATCGGGGCTCAAGCTTCTCGTGTCTCTGTTAAGTGTGAGAGTGTGAGAAGTAGTAGAGCTCTTGCTGTCTGTGGACTAGGGAAAAGTGATCTAAGGGCGTGGCCAGAGGGGAGCGGAGGCGGAGGAGGAGGAGGAGGAGGAGGAGGAGGAGGAGGACCACGAGGACGGAGGAGGCGGTCGGGGTTGTTTGGCATGGAGGATGGAGGAGGAGTAGTAGTGCGATGTGATGGAATTAGTGGTGGTGAACGCGGTGAAATGATGGTGGAGAGGAATGCGCATCATGATGTGGCGGTGCAGGAGGGTTTGGGAGCTTTTTCGAAAGAAGGCTATGAGCTTACGCCGGCGTTGATAGTGGAGGAGGATCGCGAGTCCACGCATACTGACTCACCGGTTCTGAATCGGCTCAAGGAAGGATTTGTTCGCTTCAAGGAGGAGAAATTTCTGTAAGTGCGACAGTGAGTGAGTGAGCACAAGATCTGTGACTTTGCTATCTTCTATCTGTCCGATGGGGGAAGCCGATGATGCAGTAGAATGAGCACATTGAGCCGTCCGTGAAATTGCTAAGTTCATAATTTCCAGGAGCATTGGTTTGAGCCAGAGAATGAACCTCCCCAGGATGAATAAAAAACCAGAGACAAAGTATTGCTGTCTGTGTGAGAATCCCTTGGCTCCTTCCATTCTCAGATTGCTTAGAAAATGTATGCATATGAGGAGCTTTTAGCAGGGCATCATATTTGCCATGTCCCTACATCATATTGCCATGTGTTGGAAAATAAGCATTTTAACTTAAGATCTTGAGATCGAGCCTCTAGACCCAGGAAAGAAGCTGCAAACAGAAGAACATGACAAGTAGTTTGAAGACCTCTTATTGTTGTTGGACAACACTATCCTACTCTTTTTCAGCTGTCTCAGTGTGACTTGACAAGGGAATTAGCAGCAGATTGTAGCTAGCGTGGATCTAAATTGAAGAATTTTGATGAGTGAAAACCTTCTAACTAAGGTCCAAATTATTGGCACTAGAAGTTTTGTATCCTTATTAGTGAGAAGCATCTTGTGTGGTTCCCTCCTTATACACAAGAATCATAACACTGAGTGATTGTTTGTTCAGTAAGGAGTCGGAGCTTTTTTCAAGACTTGCTAATGGCCAACAGCCAAAGGTACAGAGATTTTCAGTGTCCTAATAGCTCCATTTGCAATGTGTTAGTCTTTCCAATATCTTTTTGAATATTGGAGGAATAGATCCAGCCAGTGTGTGTGAATCTGCTGGGTTATTTATTTAGTTGCAGATTAAAAATATGGGTATTTCTGTGTCTCTGGGTGATCCAGTAGACTTTACAATTGGTTGTTACAAAGCAAATCATATTGTTCTTAAATGCAGGTTATGGTGATAGGATGCTGTGATTCACGGGTTGATCCAACAATGCTCATGGAACTGGAACCAGGCGAGGTTTTTACTCTGCGAAATGTTGCCAATCTGGTCCCACCTTGGGAGAAAGAGGTACTGTTTTTGCAAGAGTATTTCTATTGCTTGTGAGAGAAAATTGGCAGATTTGGTAGTCTGGAAACAATTTCCTCTTTGAAGAGACATTCAAGTGCGGCATCCTTTTCATCTTCTAGACTGTGAGCTTATCTGCAGATTTGCAGGTTCTTTCTGGAGTGATATCTACTGACTATGAGGGCTGCCAGTGTTAGCTTGAAGAGCTATTTGGAAGTAGGCAATAAGTCTCCTGTGAATTAGAATCAGATTTATTATGTTGGTCCATAATTGCAAGCAGAGGGTTTCCTGTTTGTAGAGAACACACTGATATTCTGAAACTGCATCTTGAACTATGGCACACTCAGTTTTTTGTGTTTTGGGTCTGCAGGGTACTTACCATGGAACGAGTGCAGCCCTGGAGTTTGCTGTTATGGGCCTTCAGGTGTCACTTTCTGAACACTTTGCCACATCTTTTAGCCTGGTGCATTGTGTAACTTAATGCTGGCATCATCGATATTTTTTTTCTGTATTATTGACCCAACAAGGAATGTCTTGAATGAATGGATGTTAGGTGGAACATATTATTGTCCTGGGACACAGACACTGTGGAGGCATTCGAGCTCTCATGACTCGTTCTGATTTCAACAGGTGCTTGTTTTTCTTTAATGTGCATGGCATGAAAAAACTGAGATTTATTGGGTTTTCTAATCCAGTTGCCAAATCCAAGGTCCAGGTGGTTTTGGTCTCACCTTTGTTAGCAGTATAATCAGATGTTTTCACCATTGAACTGTACTCCATTATTGCTGTGATTGCAACAAATCATGATAAGAAAGCAGCTACACCCTGGAACTTTGTTTCACAATCACAGCAAAAACCTCATTGCCCTGTACACCATGGGGAAGAGCCTAATAGATTCAAGAACTTCAGGAGGTGGAAAACTTAATACTGGCCATTAACTACAAGCTCATGGCCACTGTGGCTTTGGAGGGGCAGGTTTGATAGGAAACCCTCATTGTCAGGACAGGTTTCTTGATATAAATCATAGCGTGAAGTTAACCACTGTCAATGGTGTTTTAGCCCACATATCCTGGACTGTAAGGCAGAGTTTTTGCAAAACAGAGGAGGTTGAAAATGATGCAAAATTCTGTCCAGACAGAAACATCATTAGTCAGGCATTGTCCTTCCCACTGCAGATGCACAGTACAATTTTGAATTTGAAATAAGTCAAATGGCTCTTGTAATTCTGCAGGTTTGTTTTGCCATTGACAAATGTTATAAAGCTATGGGTGTTTCAACATTAACATGTTTTTGCACTCTTGCTGTCATTGCAGTGACTTCATCGGTAGCTGGATGAAGATTGGAATGTCAGCAAGGGAGCGTACTCTGAAGCTTATGGCTGGCAAACCAATCACAGATCAATGCCGCTTCTGTGAGCAGGTAAAGTCTCTTCTTCCTAATTGTCTTTCTCCTTCAAATTTGGCACTTCAATATCTAAGCTCAGAGCTAGACAGAGAAAGGTGTTGTACTCAATGTAACAAATTCTGTATGCACAGGAATCCATAAACACATCTCTGGCAAATCTGTTGACATTTTCATGGATTGAGGATCGAGTCAAGCAAGGAAAACTGAGACTCCATGGCTGGTATTATGACTTTGTGGATGGTTCCATGATTAGCTGGGAGGTAAAAAGACAACAATTTGGATCACCAACCCATTCATCACCACCACTAATGAGCACCACAGGTTGCAATTGATCAGTGAACATGATACTATTGACGAGGTTATAAGCACCCCTTGTTCACTCTCTGATCACAGCATTCTATCTGCTCAAGAACCAAGGAAATCTCAGCCCAATGGACAGGTACAGGTGGTTCTATTTACTAAATGGGGACATATAATCAAGCATTAGTTCCCTGTACTGGGTGCACATACAGATTGTGTCGAGACAGGGCAAGTCAATCCTGCTATTCTGTAACAGGCAAATCAGATCTTCCAGGAAGCATTGCAGGAAGATGAAGGTTGTTCATGCTAGCAGAGCTCAAGCTTTGAGGAAAGTGCAACCAATGGAGCAGGCTGCACAAATCCAATTTGGCAACTTGGACTCTGTCATGTCCTCCCATTTACGAAAGCTTGGGAGGGTGAATTGTGCCACAAGAACAGTAATATTCATTTAACCCACCAATAAAAGTTCAGTAGTTCCTGTTGATTCCTTCATTGGCTTGCTGCACTCACTATGCAAGAACCTTGGGTTCAGACCTTGAGGTGCCTATGATCTGTGTGGTGCCAGCTGAGTTTGTCAACCTGAAGGCATAGAGAGTGTAGAGGTATAGCCAGCTTTTGTCAACACTGCATTGCTATATGAAAATGCATAATGTTTAGGTTTTGATATCCCTCTCATTTTCCCCAAGTTCTTAGCCTGAATCTAGTCATTCTGATACAACACCTGCCTTAAGAACAAGATTGAGACTGCAATTGGGGAGTAATTCCTTCAGCTCTTTCCAACCTTCAGAGGTCTTAGGGCTTATGAAGGTAGACGATTGCATGACAGATGCCCTCCCAATTGCTTCCTTGTTATTTTCCCTTGCAACAACGTTTATCAGCTGTAGATGAAACTGCTTGCTTGTAAGAAGCCAGCAACTAGCAGATGTGTGACTTCAATAAGATTTCTGTTTTTTTCCAGTGATCTTCTACACAGAGAGGACAATTTGTGTGCAAAGTTTTCCTTCAACTGCAGAGAATTCTTTGCTCCTGAGGGGAAAGTTCCACTATGAAGAGAGAGATCTAGAGATGAAGCAAAAGGCTCATTGACATAAAAGAGGACTGAGGGAGAAGAAGCCCAGACTAGAGAAAGAGACACAAGGAACATCAACAAGAACCACCTATGGGAGCTCTCAATACTAGCATCAAAGATGGCAAATTTAGGAAAGAGCCATTGAGGGTATACAGCACTCAGCCACACTAGGACAGTCATTGGTTCACTCAGAGATGTTTTTGGAGTTGCAATGCTTTAGGGAACTTAGACATATCAATTTATGGTCCAATCAACTTGGGGGCAACCATAACTAATCAGTTTAGTCTTTCGAAAGGATAAATCTATTCTAAAAGGAAAAGTTCTGATAGTACATAGAAACTAGAACCCCAAAGGCAAGAGATAATGACAAAAAATGAGAAGGAAATTAAATCCAAAGGCATTAAACTGCATAAACTTGTCAATTGAGACCCCATTATTTCAGTCATCAAAAGGTTCGCATGTTCTCATTCACCTTGGGGCTATATAAAGGAGAAATATGAGGCTTTAAAAAGTAGCTGTAGAAGTTTGAATCCAAGAAGAAAGAGAAAAGTGAGTGTGGATGGATACTTCAAGGAAATAAAAAACTCACTGATGGACTACTGAACAGGAGACAGGCAATTGGAAATAGGCAGCAAACTCTACTGTGCCAATGTTTTAATGGTCCTGAGAGGTGGAAAATCATAACCAGGTGGTGTGGATACTTTAAAAATATCCATTGCAGGAAGAAGATCCATTGTTGGATTACCTTCTTCGCTTTGACAATCTATGTTCCTCTTGTGCTAACTTCTCAACATGATCAGTGCTAGGAACTCTTGGATGTACTGAAGCTTTTGAACTTCTCTCTTTAATTGCTTCAAGCCTCATGTTGCGGTCTCTTTCACTATGATGGTCAGAGACCCTGCTCAAACTCTTGCGTGTTGTCTTACCATCATCGCAGCACTGAGATGTGTGATTTGACCTAGACCTACCAGACTGTGGCATGGGAAGATTCCGACCATGCAATTTGCCTTCCTTCCAATGATTGGACTCTTCTGCATGTTCTCGTCTTCTATGAGGAGTTTGATGGCTAGCTGATACTTCCAGCAGTGATGAATTCGTGGTTTGTTTGTTCTGTTCATGTGATGTTTCTGCCTTCCTCTGAAGATCTCTTCTGTCATCAACAGTGGTTGCAACACATGGCACCCCCTCTCTACCATTTTTGTTGGAGCTTGAGTTGGGATGAGGACCAGCTAATTTCAGCCGTATGTTCCTGCCATGTAACACAGACACAAATATCAGCTGCCTTGGGTGTCACAAGCACAAAATACAAGTAGGTACAGCTTTTGGCTGATAAAAGAAATGGATACACCTCAAAAAGTATAGCCACCACCAGTCTGCCAAATCAACTAAAGTTAAACACTAAAGTTTGATCTTCAAAATCACACATCTCATTTAGCACATTGAATCATCCACAGATATTGATTTTGCCTTATATCTGCCTGATGTGAGAAGAAAATAGGCTTAAACTCCTCCAATGCGAACATTTACCTTACACTTTCGAGACTTTGACACAACTAACTACTAGCTCTATTTGGTGCCAATCTCAATCTCAACAATATACAATGAAGGTTTGGTAATAAGAACCATTTCAATTTTGAACAAAAAGGATGTTACATTCCAAATGAACAGTGAATAGGACTCTACTGGCAGTGATAGACAGTGAAATCAACAGTGCTCTTCATCTGGACTCCCTACAGGGTTGTGAAAATTGGTAAAAGATTTCTATCCATTGACTAATGGCTGTCATAACAGTTGCTCTCCTAGCAGTGGATTTGGGTTATGAATAGAAGGCTATAGATGGTAAAAACATTCCACCCATCAGCAGCAATCAACTGCCACGTGGTGGATTTAGTGCAACAGATAGGAAGGCATACTCATCATGAAGCTCTCTGATTTGTTTGTCTTTTCTTGCTATCTCCATTTGTGCTGTCTGTGTGTCCCCTCATCCAAGAACAGTGACCCCCAAAACATATGAGTTCATAGATCTAATCACTGAAATGCAGCTGTTACTCAGAAAACCATCTCTCATCATCCTCCATAGTCACCTAGACCTGGAAGTGGTTCAGGCAATTCTCATTCCTCTTTGGCTATGATGATTTTCTGCCAAACCAAAGATCAACTTCGATATTTTTGTACCTTGCAAAACTAAAAAAATCTGTGCAAGTTCAGGTAGCTACAATTTAGAGCTTACAATTACAGCTAATGTTCAAGGTTAGAAGAGAACTGTGTAGAAGAATCTGATTTATGAAGTTGTAACAGTGTGCAAGGACTCAAAAATCTGCACAATAGGATGTTTTCTCAGAGAATCAGACCCAGACCTTAAACAAGCATGAGATGTTGCGGATCAGCACTGACTTGTCCCGCTGCAATGCCTCCTTCTGCTTGACAAATAGCCAAGTCTCACTATTTTGCACTCTTTGAAATTCTCCTTACCACATAGAAACATCTGGATGCAATTGAGGCAAAACCTGAAATGGCATTACCAAATCACGAATGAAGATGGCACTAGACACATGAGCTAATTTGTGTGTCAATAACTGGACAACTTCTTGTGTATGACTACCATAAATGAGAAGCCCTGTGCACTTTCAGAGATGGGCAAATAAAATCACACCTCTTTCTGCAAAACATCCACCTTGTCCTTGAATTCTTGTTCCTGCTTCTTAAAAGACTCAAGACGCTCTTCAATCTGCATTTGCTCCATCCCTAAGTTGTGAAAAGCTTGATTTGAAAGCCTTCCAAGTATGACATAAATAGCTTGCTCTAAACTAAAATGCTTCAAGAGTTACCAACAATTGACCCAGCAAACAAATGCTGTGGACATTATCCTTATTGCCAGAGATATCAGGGCAACATGCCTGATTGCTCCAACCAGGTGGGTTAAAAGATTTGCACCTGCAACAACAAGGAGACACTAGGGCTGCAGGTATTGGGAGTCACTTAGTCAGTGGATACACTCTCACTTAATACTTCAATGGTGCTCATCAAGCAGAACAACAAAGATTATTACCTCTTGCAAGGAAGTCTTGAGGAACTGCTTGCCTCCACCAAAATCCTCATAGAGATCATCATAAAGCTCCTCAGTGTCCTCTGCAACCATGTAGACAGCAAACAAGATCTCCTGATTGTTCCTACTGAAAGATGGGGAAATTGGGCTTTAGGATCTGAGTCTTAAGGGTTGAGGAGAATCAGCATGGAGGTTTTCTCTTACCATCTATGTTGAAATCCTGTGTGAAAATGCATGCACACATGATCTTTGTTGATGACCAAAACAACCTTCAAAGCACATGAATGCCCCACCACACTTCAAAGACTTCTCTCTGTGTCTGTTTTCTAAAGAGGAAATGACCGACAAGCGTCATGTCTGGAAACTGTGTGTGTGTCTCACCACAGTGAAAGACACATAGGGAAAACTGCATTCAGTGAAATTTGCAACCACAACCGTTTGCAAGGTGGCAATGAATCTTCTCCTCGAACAGAAGAAGATCGACTTGATACTTGTCTTCAATGATTTCTAACAGCGAAAAGAAAAAGAAAAAGAATCACAAAAACTTGGAGCTCAGATCGTCTTGGTGCTTGTCTTCGATGATGCAGCGAAAACAAAACACAAAAACAAAAAAAACTTTGAGCACTTTTTTCTCGGCAGTAGTGTAGTGTGTACGTACCCATTTCTGCTTTTTGCTTCGATCAAGAGCCTGAAATGGTTGTCTCCATCAGAAGCGATACATGCGCGGGTTGAAGAAGAAGAAGAAGATGTACGCCGAATCCGGAAATCACGTCTACTCCATTAACATCCTCACGGAGGAATCCAATGCAAACCAGAAAAAAGAAAAAGAAAAAAAAATTAAATTTCAGCGGTAGAATGTGAAGTATCTACAAATCTGACACATTCACGAACCTCCGGAATGGCTGGAAAATCTCGGCCGGTTTGTATCTACAAAGATTTTTTCCAGCGAAAAAGATCTGCAAATGGATACCGAAGAGATGGGGATTTTATAGCGTCCTCGAGAGTTGGAAACGGATGAAAGGGTGTATTGTGCGCGGACGTTGCCAACGAAACAAGGAAGCTCCAAGGGATACGTTGCGTGACCACGCTAGGGTTTGCACGCTCTACACACACAAGGGTGTTTGATCAGCAGCACGCCTCTTGTTTGTTGTTTGATTGTGTGTGTGTCGTTCCGATCGATGCGTTCGTGATCGTTTTGAAGCAAGTAGAAAACGAGGCGGAGTTATATGTGTGTAGCAAGGTCGGACAAAAACACGCATGCTACATCATCATCATCATCATCATCTTCTTGCATGAAGGAAAGGGAGAAGGGGGAGTTTGTTGCATGTTTGTGGTGGTCGTGGTGGTGGTGACGGATGAGAGGAGCACTATAAAGAGTTGGGTTTGGGTGGATTTGAGAAAGAAAACGAGGGAGGGGGTTGAGTTTTTGGTTGGGGAGAGATGAAGGGGTTGTTTGAGAAGAAGAAGCGGACAACCGTGGAGCTGGTCCGTGCAACACGAGAGCTTTTGGGATCTGTGAATGTCGGGGGGCGGGATCCGAAGAGAGAGGAGAAGATGGCGGAGTTGTCGAGGAATATCAGAGAAATGAAGCTCGTCTTGTATGGATTAGATTCAGCAGAGCCGAATCCCGAGGCGTGTGCACAGCTTACACAAGAGATGTTCCGGGAGAATACCATGCGCTTGCTGATCCAGTGTTTGCCGAAGCTCGATTTGGAAGCGCGCAAGGACAGTACTCAGGTGGTGGCAAATCTGCAGCGTCAGCAAGTGCACTCCAAAATACTTGCCTCCGAATACCTGGCGAAGAATCTGGATATTCTTGATCTCCTTGTTGCCGGCTATGAGAATCTAGAGATGGCGTTGCACTATGGTACCATGCTCCGTGAGTGCATCCGGCACCAGAGCATCGCTCGATATGTGTTGGAATCCGATAACTTGCCCAAGTTCTTCAGATACATAGAGCTTCCCAATTTCGAAGTCGCGGCTGATGCTGCAGCCACGTTTAAGGAGCTTCTGACGAGACATAAGTCGACGGTTGCGGAGTACCTCAGCATGAACTACGACTGGTTCTTCAGGGAGTACAATTCCAAACTTTTGAAATCTCCCAACTACATCACCAGGCGACAGATGGTGAAACTGCTAGGAGATGTATTGCTGGATCGTTCCAACGTGAATGTGATGATGCGCTATGTCAATTCCAAGGACAACATGTGCATTCTCATGAATCTCATGAAGGAGCCCAGCAAAAGCATCCAAATAGACGCATTCCATGTGTTCAAGGTTTTTGTGGCAAATGAGAGCAAACCGCTAGAAATTGTAAGCATCCTGCTTGCGAATCGCACCAAGCTGCTCCGATTCTTTAGTGAATTTAAGACAGATAAAGAGGACACTCAATTTGATCAAGACAAGGCTCAGGTCATGAAGGAGATAGACAAGTTGGAATTCAGAGAGCACCAGCAGGCATGACAGTTTTATTGACCGGGTGATTTGATTACGAGAATTGCTGTAATAAATTTGTGACACTGTTTCTTTGATGAATTTGCTATGCTAGAAATCAATTTGACAATCTTTCTTGCTTGTTTTGCTGACCAGCAAAAGATGTTGAGACCTGTACAAAGCACCTGTACCTAACCTTACATGACCAATGGTTCTGATTTCACTCTGCCCTTTTGGTAGATGGAATATCAGGCAAGAGTTGCCAGCAAGAAGGGGGGACAAATCTATTTTCTGATATTTGCTTATTCCTGAACATCTCCTGCCAGCTTACCACAAATTTGTTTTTGGGGTTTTGTTGAACTTGGGGATTTTGAGAAGCAATGTTGGGCTCTCTCCTCAGCCCTGCTGACCTAATGGGTCAGAACTTTTGATGTGGAGTACTACAATATGGTGGAGGTCTTAGACTCATCTGGAGCAATTTGGTGTTGCAGGACAGTAAAAGAAATTAGTGTATGGCGGCATGCAGAGCATATCTTGATCATCATGCCAGTGCTACTTGCTGTACTGCAGGATACTACACCTGCAGTTCTTTGATGGCCGATAACCATTGGGAGCAACATCTTCTGTACCACTCTTGAACAAGTTGCTTATCAGGTATGTTGCTTAGTAACCTGAGCTTTTTGAGAAACTCATAGTTTCATTTAGGTTGGTCAATCTCTTGTTTGCCTTGTTTCACCTAGGCCTTCATGTGGTGTTGTCATCATGTATCAGAACCAGATTTGCAGTTCCAGCAAGTTTTTCTGCAGCTCACAACATTGAGCGGTTGTTTGTATGAAGGATCTGCAGATTGTTCAGAAATTTGTGGAGGATTTAGGGGTTTTTGGTGTGGGCTGTCTGCTCATGATGCACCATAGTAATAACACATGGACAAATTTGTGTCCAAATTATCTCTTTCTCATGAATCTTTTGGTGAGCACAGGGCATACATATTGGTCAGGTGGAGAAGCAGCTGGTTGATGCCTGGAATTGGATGATCTGCTTCAAATGTACTGTTTACCCTGCTTCTTTCAGGTATTCAGTGAACACTTCTCCCACTTCTGTAGGCTTTTGAGTTGTGTCATAATTCTTCTGCTATTGAACTCTTCTTAGTCAGCTTGCTTGGAATCATATGTAACAGCCCTTAATGCGGTATTTTGCATGTTTTAATTGCTGGACTGCTTCTTTGCTGTATGTTTATGCATAAAACTCTCTCTCCTCAAAACATCTTCCAAACTTCGTTCTGAGATTTTCTGCCTATAGTCTTCTGCATTTTATGACTTTCTCTCTCTGTCACTGATTTTGTCCATTTGAGTACACAACATATTTCTTGATACTGTGAAGTGCTAATTCTGAAATTTCCTTTTAAAGGAATCATCCTGCCCCCCATCTCAACTACTTTCCATGCAATCTTCTTTCATTCTTCAGGGTCAGTGGCCTTTCAGGCTGGCTTGATCCATCCAATGAGCTAGGGTTCTATTTATCATTCATTAGGGCAATAAATGTTCTAGAACCTCTGTACTCGTTAAATATTAGCTAGTGTCTGTTGCCTTTGTCTCATGTACATATCACGGGGTATCATCCTTGTTCATCACCAAGTTATATGATCCTTACTCATGAGTTACTGATAGAGGTAGTTTCTACATCTATCTATGGTACATTTTCAACTGTTGTTTAGTAGACAGTAACCCAGATAATGCTTTTGGGGACTCAAATAACAGCATGAAAGTGATGTGGTAAGGTTGCTGGTGGTGAAGTTTGTTTGAGACTACAGACTTGCTCTTCACACCTGATGCCAATGGATCATCTTGACCTCCACCAAATCAAAAAAATTCTGATTGTGAGTTAGGCATTCTGTTAATTGCAGCATTCAATGGTGATGGACAGTACAAAATGGCTTGAATCTCATTTCCTCAGTTTCTTCATGAGTCTCCCGAATTCTCAGGTGTTGCAAAGGGATTCAACATTGCATGGATAGCTGGTGGGCCCCCATTGTTGGATGCATTTGTTTTGGGACAAGAAGCTAGTAGAAACCTCAGGCTTCTGCTCAATCAACTATGGGCACCAGAATCCTCAGCCCTTCCCGATCTTGCTGCCATTGTAGTTGTAAATAGGTATGTAAGTTATGAGCTTCTTCACTGTTTCAACTGTGTGGATCTCATTTTTAAGAGAATAGACTGCTACTGAAGGGACTTTTACACGTTGAGAATCTGGTGAACACTGTAAGGCTGATCTTTTGGTATTATTCATTGTCTGATAAGGCCTTGAGTGTATAGTTGATTAGAGTCTTTTCTGTGTTTCTCTGTGCCTCTTTCTTCCCTTGGGCTCTCCATTAGTGACTTTGTTTATGTGGCTTGCTTCACAGCTTGGCAGGTATAGCAAAGCAAAAATCACCTATATTGGGCAGATTCTTCCAGTATTTGCTAAACTAAATGGCAGATATTATATGAAATGGAATCTAGATCTATAATCATCCTTGCAAAACAATCAATATTTGAGATCAAAGGTGTGAAAGATTCAAATAATCATCTTTTAATGGTCTTGCTAAAGAATATATGTTTAATACTTTTTGATGCGATAAATATGAGTTGCAAGGGTAGTTGTCATGTTTATTGGAATTAGAATGATTTTTTTTCAATCAGGGTCTTGTAACTGTACTACTAATTGCTGTTAATGAACCCAGGCATGTTGTTGATTTTGTTGATAATTTTATTGCCATCTTGAACCAATCAACTTGAAATCATTATTGTCTTCATATAGAATGCTTCGGACAGTTTGAGAAAATGTTGAACTTGTAGATAGTTCTTGCCCAGCACCTTCAACTGTCGAATTGTCATATGATGGAGGCGGGCCCAATGTTGCCTGCCATTAATTTTCTCTATCATTAATAACAGGACCACTGATGAAATGGATCCAACTTTTACAAGCAAACTTTGCATTGATGAAATTGAGTAGAATTTGGCTTCCACTTACTTTTAATCTGTAGATTCAAATTCAGAGTATGACATTTCTGGGCCGTGAATTATAGTTTACTTGAATTCCATGTTCAAGCATTCAAATTGACTGTTGGAAAAACTTATGAAGAGTTAAATTAAGGTTCAACAGAAAAGATAACCTTATCAATTCTGAGAAAATATGAAGAGTTTTGATCAATTTGATGATTTCAAAAATAAAAATAAATCACAGTACCTCAAGTGCTTGAAGTTTCCGCAAATACCATTCACGTTCATACAACACACCTAAGTGAACTTTATCCAAATCCAATTCCTCCAACCCTTATGATTTTGATTAAGGTGAGAACATTGTCAATTTGAATATGGTCTTTGCAACCACACAAACACACCAAATGTTCATTCTATAGGTCATGCTCCAAGAGAATAGATGTCACCTTACAAAATTTTAACTTCACTCAATTACTACATAAATGAAATAAAATACATCATTTGTAAGATTTTGATGGATACGAAGGTTTGAGTGGATTTGAAGGAGACGACGCAAATGCATGATTGGTTTCTTCAATAGAACTTTGTTCTCACTTTTGACATATCCATCAACATAAACACATCAAACCACACAAACATCACAAACCCCAACACATTTATGTTAAGCCCATTACCTTACAATTATTGTGCACTTAGTTTCTATTTGAATTCATGATTCAAGTGGCTTCCAAATCAAACATCCATGATATTTTGGATCTCAATGTGTAACCAAAATGTGAACTAATCTGAAATTTGGCAAGCCTAACATATGAAACCATGAATATACATGAGACCCCAAAGCTTAAATTTAAGCACCTTGGCATATAAAATTGATTGGGGGAGAAATGATGAAAGTCACCTATCATTTAGAGCATCCAAATCTGCAAATATTTCTCTCAAATTCTCCCACACATCTGCACTGATATTGGGGCTGTTGTGGGTTGTGTGTTGATCTCTTGGGTGTTGATCACCTTTTCACCACCACATACATCAGACCTTGTCATCTATTTAAGTCAATATATCATATGATTTTGCTGTACAAGTTAATTGTAAATTACTTGAGCAAAATATTTGAAGGATGTGTGTTCAAATGACCAAAATCAATTTTTTTGGGAAATGTTTTCCTAATTCATTTGAAGAAATTATTGTATATAATTGCTTACAAGAGACATGATTCTACAATTGTTTCAAGTTCAATGATTCACAAATGAAAAATCTTGTTTCATACTTTGAAATGTGTTCGATTTGAATGGTGGAATTTCGCAAGATTTTTCTCCCTCATGATATTGTGATGCCATATATATAGTTTTGGATGTCATTGTCACTTTCCCATCCCAACATATTTTCAAATAATGAGAAATTAAAACGTTAACCCTAGATTGCACATTACAACACTAAACATTATTTTTTAGAAGACAAGGGAAAATTATATTGATCAATATTTCAAGTTTCAGAAGAAAATGAAACAAATCACTTGAAAAGAGAACATGCAAGAGCTTTGTACTCTCGTATAAACAAAAGTTCACTAATGCAAAATGAAAAAACAAGATATAATTTCCAACAACCACCAAAAAAATTACTAGAACATACAAGAACAGGGAATACAAATGTTAACCTATAGACCATAAATCTCTACACAATGTTGGGTACAATTTTAACTTGGTCTATAGACATTGATCTAGTTGGTCATTGTGAGTGGCATAATTTGAAACCCCTAAAGAATTCACATGCTTCTCAATGTCTATATATGTACCCTTGCTTTTCAAAACCAACAAATTATGAGAAAAAACTTTGATTGATTGAAAGTTAAGGTGATCTCCACATTTATATGTCATTAACCAAGAATACTTGAGAAATGAATGCAAAGCTCTATGCACCTAGCTTGGTGTGATGTAAGATATGGCGAAACAATATTACAAGGGAGCACAACAAGAAGGAAAGAATGGAAAGGAAAAGGCTTGAATACATAAGCCATTAACCAAAACATTGGGGAAAGGAACACAAAGCTTTACTCACCAAATTGATGTAGAACATATCAAAAGGGAACATAACAAGAAGAAGGAAAAAATGGAAAGAAAAAGGAAAGAATTCACAAGTGATTAACCAAGAACACATGGAAAGAGAACATGAAGCTTTACTCACCTAATTTGATGTAAAACATGTGATATGGAAAGAGAACACAACAAGAAGGAAAAAAATGGAAAGGATTCACAATTGATTATCCAAGAACGCTCCCAAAAGGAGCATGAAGCTTTACTCACTTAATTTAATGTAAAACATGCAAAAACTATATTCGAAAAGAAAACAACAACAACAAGGAAAAAATGGGAAGGAAAAGGAATAGGAAAATGTTTAGTGTTTGAGGTTTTTACAAGAATCTTGATTTGGATTTCATCATCTTCTTGCCACATGCGATGTTTGTTCATGGCCTCATTTCTTGGCACTTGCAAACTAGGTGTTGAGGCCGCCTAGTACAACTAGCACGCAGGAAACCCATTCCATTTCGATCTTCAGGGAAAGAAAAAACTTGGGATGTTGAATTTTGGTTGCAGAGGTTGGTTAGCGGGCAATGCATCATTATTTGTCGCTCTCTCATAATGTGACAGTTTGTAAACAGAGAGCGTGAGAGAGAGACACGCTCACAAGGAGAGACGAAGATAGAGACATAAAAACGAAAGGTGTGTGCACAGAAACATGAGGTGAAGCCAAGAGGAGGGTGTGCCACAAGGTATCAATGCCAATAGAAGGGGAGGGTAGTTGACCAACCTATTCCGTGCATCCATGTTAAACTTGGACAGATTTTGTGAATTTCTATGCAAAGATGGAATTACATTGAAATTTCATTTTTACCCATTTTGATTTTGTCTTCTTGCAGAGATTTTCAGAACAGAGTTGGACTTCAAAGTTGTGTACATACCACCTTTGTGTATTTAGTCTTTATGGTGTATAGAATCTGTGTCCACAGTTGAACTTTGGGTTGAGATGTGGAGTAGATTAGATCCCAGGTTTTGTATCTAAATAGAGTAGCAGATTTGCACAGGCTTCTGTGGAAGAAATGGAACTTATCAACATGGTGTTTGTCTGTATGTCTATTCACATCTAGCAAACAACTTGCACCACAAATTGACCATAAGTCTTGGGACTAGAAGTTCTAGCAATGGTGCACAATGGTGGAGGTGTCATGTTGAACTTTTTGACTATGACAACATCCTATCCCAATGAACATCTCCATTTCAGATCTACTTGCCAGAATCACCATAATTTTTGTATTGCAACAATTGAGGTTCATGTACAATTGAGATTCTTACACTGCAGTTTCAACATCTTTAGGACATCAAAGCTCAAGCCATTGCTGGTCTCCAACATTCTCAACACTCAGATGCAAACATGGTATATAAGTATGAACAAATGCTGGAAACAATCCCAATAGCACCTCTGTTCCTGCATTGGCAGTTCATGAAATGATTATCTGAGATAGTAGACTACTTGAACTAAATGAACATGCAACAAGACCACATTCTTGCTGCGCCTCCAAGAGCAACCCTCTTTTTCGAGGGAGGTTTTCCCCTCATTCAAAGTGCAAATCACATGCTCATCATCCAGAGAACATAAGTGTGCAATCCACTATCAGCATTTCTTTCTGCCTAGTCTCCAAAATTGCATCTGCATCTAAACAAGAGAAAAGAAAACCAAGGTCAGGAAGGTGCACTCTGGTGATTCAAGCAGCAGTACTAACTAATGCATACAAGGTCAGTTACTCACCACATTTTATCACCCAAGTCTTAGCAATGAAAAAAATTTGTACTATTCTGTAAGGATACATTGTTGGAGTCAGGGAGCTTGAGCAAGGGCCTCATGGTCCACCATCCTGGAATATGCAAGCTTCTTACTGCCCGGAACTGACAACATGAGCATTACAAAGCAGTAGAGTGCTGGTGAATGACCTTGAACCCTAAGGAGTTGTTCACTGTCTCTTCCATGGTAGCATCAACTGCTTTGCAAGAGAAGGATCTGTGTTGAGGAATCAATCACCTGGAGCAACTGGTTGCTAGAATGGAACCTGTACACACTACTGTATCCCATTGCAATGGAAATCCTGTTCAACATCTTCCTCACACTAGGAAAAACCTTGAACCCTAAGGAGTTGTTCACTGTCTCTTCCACACTAGTATCAAATGAATTGCCAGACAAAAGGATATGCATTGAAGAATCAATCACCTGGAGCAATTGGTTGCTAGAATGCAACATATTTGCACTTCTGTGTCTCATTGCAATGGTGATCCTGTTGATTGTGTTCCTCACATTAGAAAAAAACAATTTGCTAACAGAATAAGACAACCAGAGGCTTAGTAGAGGAACAAACAAAAGGAACATCAAAAGAGAGAGAGAAGGAAAAGAAAAACCTTGAACAAGAAAAGAGGAAGAAAAAACAGAGAAGATCAAGAGTGTAATGTTTTGAGGGAAAGATTAAACAGACCTGGATGGATCCAGTTACAATCCTTGCCCACATTTCTGGACATGCCAAGACAAGTGCTAGAGGAACTTCTCTATGGGATTGCAGAGACAAAATTCCACGATGATACTTTGAAGACTAACAACCATTATGTGAGTTCCAACAAAACCAAAACAAAACATGACAAAAAAGAGTGCAATCATAACCTAGTGAATGTCACTTTCATCATGAATGACATTGATGGTTGGCTGCCATTATTTATTCCCCACTGACTTCAACAGTGGATGCAGATACGTACCTAGTGATATGCACAAAATGTCAGGCACAAAAATGAGATTTTTTTTCTGCTTACTTAGTTTTGTCACGTTTCCAGAGGCAACAGGAAGACTTGGTCATGGCTAGCAATAATAAAAAAATGTCAATAGTACCGTCATTCAAACTGCTACAAGGTTCTGAGGTTAAGATTCATCTCCAAAAGATTGGTTACACAGAAATCTAGACAACAGCACTTTGATGATGATAACACGACAATCAGTCCAGTCATAACCTTATAATAATATAAGAGATACTCACAAAGTGTCAGAACATCATCACCCTTCTGAGGCCAAGTTTCAGATTTCCAGAAGCAACAGGAAAGTCTCAGGTAATGACATTGGGTAAGTAGCACTGAAGAGGCATCTTGGCAAAAACAATGACTGCAAAGAAAAACTACCTACTCTTCCCCTCCCCACTTCCCTTTTTTCTGCAATTCTATCTCCCTTTACACTACTATACCCGAAAACTCTATTGAAGAAGCAGAGAATAGAATGGTTGAATTTACGCTTTCCATGGAAACAGACATTTTGCATTACGAATTCATGTAGACCAATGACATCTGACAATGTCCAGAGCCCTGTCAAAACAGGAATGTAGTGACCAAATGGAGTTCCATATGCGGAAGAGGCAAACAACTGTAGCTGGACTGGAGCATTATTGCAAAGGCGACCGTATTGCAAAGGTAGAGCAAACCAAATTCTACTGCTGCTGCTTTTGCATAACAGCAAATTCAAGCTCATAGGAATCCAAATACCTAAAACAGACTCTGCACCGAATACACAGGTAGGGCACGAAGAACTCGGGCACAAGAAGAGACGGCTCTCTTCACTGTGCAGCAGAAAATTTCCATCACATTCTTGAGCAGATCAGCTTTAGAATGAGGCGGCATCAACCTGCAGCTTGGCTTCATTTTGAGCAGCTAGCTGGATGGACTGCAGAGCTCTCGAGAAGCGCCATTCATCCGTCACGCTGATGCCATGCGCTTCATGCTCTGCCCCCTCCTACACACTCTTCAACGGCGCCGATTCCCGCTCGTTTTCAGCACCTTTCTAAGCGAGTTCTGGAGGTCACATTCACAGCAACATGTTGAATTCCAGACGGTGTTGGAGGTAGGTTCTTTCTGCTTCCTCAGCAGCCTGTTGGATTCTTCCACACACACACACACTTGGTGAATTGTTGGAGGTAACCTCTCCTTTTTTTTTTCCCCCCCTTCTTGGTCTCTCGTCGTTCAAGAAGAAATCTTCAGCATATTTTGTGTGTGTTTCATCTCTTTTTTTCTTGTTTGAATGGATCTGCGAATGCACCATCGGGAGAACACTCCCCTAGAACCATTTGAGGACCCTGAGAGAGCTGCTCTACAGTCTGGTCAGTGATGGGGTTGCCATGTACCTTCTAACACTCATGGTAGCTCCATCACTTTCAAATGCATCAATACAAATGCAGCTGGAAAATCAGTGCTGAAATAAGAAGCACATTTGTGCACCACAGATCAAGAAGCTTTCAAGGGTTCTGCAGACACTTCTACTGGAACTTGGAATTTCAAGGTGTTGAGTAGATGTCCCTAAAGAATTAATTCTAGGTGTTGAGGTGTTGGTGGGATAGGAGCAAGCCGACCAAGTACAAACATATGTGCTGTACTGGGAAGCTCACAACATTGGAAGAATGGAGTCTTCAAAGCCAGGGTAGAGACAGACAGCTTCATAATTCAGCTGCATCGAAGTCTGTGATGACAGGCAGAGTTTCTTCTTTTATGGAAAAAATTGCAGCAAGCTACCATCCTAACTAATTATCCTGCACTTTCAGTTTCTCTGACTCGAAAGTGCATATCATCCAACATGTGCAGGTCTTTCTTTACCAAGAGATGTATTCTCTTAGATCATGTGCAAGTTCTGAGAATAAAAGACTGCATATAAATGCTTTCCTCATGGAATTTCTAATTCTTGGGGAAATAGTGATGGAGGATCTGTTCACACAAAGGTATTGTCTGAGCAGCCATACCTCTGTCTTGGCATAGAGTCCAGTTTGTAGCTGGACTTGCCTTGGGACAAAACCTGGATTTCTTGCAGAACCGTTTTCATGTGAGGAGGAAGGTGGGTTGTTTCATATCTTGAGTGGAAAACTCTAAACTGATAAGCATGCTGTGATCTGTGCATGTAAACCTTGGAAATCAGCGTCAGATTGTTTCTGTGTGACATGATTACAGAAAGAATCACCCAACACTAGTCTATAATCTTTTGCTTCCAACTCAAGAATCACAGGCTGATGTCCAATCCCAATTGGGAAATAAAACAGAAGTAAAGGCAAAACACTAATCAGCTTTTGATGCTTTAGAATGTGAACTTGGTTGCAGATCTCTAGAGAAGCTCAGGCCATCTCTTGAGGTCAGAAAGCCATCAACATTTCTTCAGGGCTTTTGCAACTCAACCTTGAAGGCATCAGAAACAGGCAGGCAAGACACAACTCCTGGATCTCCTGAACCATCAAGCTTATGAACATTTTACATGCTGAAGACAAATAGTCATGATCCTTCAGTAATCTTTACTTTGTGCCCCACTTTACATTGTTAGATTTGATCTATTGAGTAGGAGACATTCATGCATTTGCCATGATTTCTGTTTCTGTTCGATTGATATGTGTGCGTGCATGTTCCTGTTGTTATCTTTGAGGAAAAGCATGTCAATCTTGATGTGCAGATTTGCAGGAAAAGTTGTGGTGATTACTGGAGGAGCAAGTGGGATTGGTGAGGCCACCACTCGTCTGTTTGTGTCCCATGGTGCACATGTAGTCATTGCTGACATTGACCAGGACCGTGGTCAGAAACTGTCAGATGAGCTTGGCACCTCCAACTCCTGTTTCCTCAAGTGTGATGTCACCAAAGAGAAGGATGTTGCTGCACTGGTTGACCAGACAATGTTGGATAAGGGCAAGCTCGACATTTACTTCAGCAATGCAGGTTTTGTGGGTGCATTGGGTGCCATTGACAAGCTCCAGATGGAGGACTTTGATGCAACTCTAGCTGTAAACTTGCGGGGCACTGTTCTGGGCTTTAAGCATGCAGCCCGAGTGATGAAGCCTATGAGGAGGGGTGTGATTGTGTGCACTGGGAGCTCAGCCAGCAAGCTTGCTGGCTTTGGACCGCATACCTACTGTATAAGCAAGACAGCACTCGAAGGGCTGGTGAAATCCACAGCTCTGGAGCTTCGAGACTTTGGAATTCGGGTGAATATGGTGTCACCAGATGCAACAGCAACACCCCTGTTCTCCAGGGTGCTTGAGGTACTGATCCATCATTGCTAATCCCCTTTGTGTCAAGAAAGTCCTGCAGCCAAAAACTTGTTTTCCTTAAAGAATGACAAATTTGAAAAACCACAAGATTGTCCTATTCTACAATGTTGGGCCTGACTGTCAGTAGGATAGAATTCAAAGCGGATGCAGGTGTCTCTGAAGGAGACAAAGGAGTACCTTACAAACCGGTCACTACTTCCAGGTCGAGCGCTGACAGACATGGATGTCGCAAACGCAGTGCTGTTTCTAGGGAGTGATGAGGCTGGTTACATCAGTGGTCACAACTTGTTGCTTGATGCTGCAAGGACAGTATCTATGCCATATCCAGAAGGATACAAGCATTGGTTTTATGGGCATTCTGAAATGCTGAAGTAACTCCTATTCATAACAAAACTGTCATGCAGCATCAGCAACAACATTGGAAAATTCTAGCATCTGTAGAATGAGCATTGCAGATTAGCATTGCCTCTTCACAACTGTAAAACATGCATGAATATTCTAAGCATTCTATAAATCCAAACTTCCCCATGGAAAAAAAAACCAACCAAACTTGGAGTTTGCAACAGAATCAAGTACTCTTACTTCTCCACAGAATCTTTGACAAGTCTACTGCAACATTGTTCCTCTTCTCAAAACTATTTTGAATCTGCAGCTGCCTTCTCGAACACAACAATCTTGAACAAAAGAAGAGTGCAGATATTTGATTTTGTCTCAAGAAATTGCTCAATGTCAGAAATTGCTCTTCACCTTTCTTTGTGTTTTCAATATGATGATGACAACATCAATATCAACAATTGGTCTTCAAGGCTCCTCTTGTTTTCAATATCATGATGACAAGAAGAATTTGCTCTTCAATGTTTCTTGTGTTTTCAATAAGCTGAGGACAACAACAACAATTTGCTGTCCCCCACCCCCAAAATACGGACCACTAATGGACCAATTACATGGATGAATTTACGTTATGAATTTTATTACATGGATGATATTGAATTCCTTGAATGAAAATCACAATGTTGATGGAATCAACATGTATGGATGATGAAGGGTACCACACATAGATGAAGTTATGTAAGCATGCATGGAAATGAATATAATCTATTGGTGGGTTTGTTATCATGCACCCTTCACAAACCACCCATATTTCTTACCGAAATAGGCTTACATGTATCACCTTGATTTGCCTACCTCTTGGTCACAAGATCCATAGAGGTTTTCAAAAAGATCTTACTTTTGAATGTTAAGGAATTTTAAAAGTTCATGTTCTAGAAGGTAGGTACAAGTTGTCAAAAGATTCTAAAACTGCTTAATTCACAAAAGGTTTGAAGAAGTCAAGTGTGAAGAATGTTTAAAAAAGCTTCTAACCTACTAAAGGTTAGGTCATTCATTCGATCATTTAGGTTCTATAAGGTCAAGTTGATGGAAGGTTCTAAAATTTGCCTAGTACATGAAAACTTCATGAACCTCTAAAAACTTTTATGAGATATTAAAGTTATCCGTAAAGTCAGGCAAAGACGGCACCGGAACCCCCTGTTTGGTCACATAGGGGACGAGATTTCAAAAAACAGGACGAAAGAAAGTACACTGGGCTTCGACGGGGCATGAAACTCAGTTTAGCAGCAAAATTCGGTGCTAAACTGAGTTGGCCCTGTCCTTTCTTTTCCCGAACGCTTTCGACCAATCACTGCTCCTGCTATGTGTACTGTAGCTATAAACGTTCTCGAGCCTTATGCATTTAATGCTGAGTCTCAGTATTTCATACCCTGATTTAATAAAATTTCATGACTTTGCTGACAACAGCCAGGAGGGGATGAAGCATCAAACAAGGGGTGCAACTCAGGCCCAAGAGGGCATGACTTTACGGATAGCTCTAATATAACTAAAAAGTGTTGAAGACATCACCTTTCAATCTTGCCACTGCATATTGTAACCTTATACATTACACTTCTATCTCAATTAGTCTACTTTTATATCATGTTTTGTTGTATCAATAACATTTTAAAATTTTTATTCATTACTCAGTTCTTAGTTTTGTCAAGTCTATAGAATTTTATCTTAATTTTTTTGTCTAGTTCTTAACACCTTCCTACTATTGGGGAACAAATAGTGTCAAGTTTGGGATCTACATGTGTTAAACGACTATTTTTAGGGGTATTAAATAATTTTCTAACTTAATTTTTATCACCCTATTTTTATCTAATTATCTAATATATATTAAACGCACGCTATATTAATTATAATTTATTATTTCAGATTATTACATATCTTATATTATAATTAAATTAGTTATTTAAATAAAATGTACCTTATTTTTTAACTAATTAATTTATATTTTTTTACACAATAACCAATATATTGCACCCTATATTTTCACTCATGTATTTATTTATTTATTTATTTATTTATACATACTGCTGTCCCCCGGTTTCTACTTCAAAGCTAACCTTCAAAAGTAATTATTGTTAACCTTCCATTTCTACTTTTTTCACATATTGTTTATAAGTGACTGAATGGCCTAACAACAAAAAAATTTATCAAAAGTTGAAGATTATTTTGTTGCCCATGAACCTTATTTTGGATATGAATTTTAGTATTTAATTTGCACAAATGGAATCAACACATGATGTTCAAGTATGATTGGACACTATGTAGTGTGAAACATTGGGGTTGAAAGTAATGAAGACTAACAATTTTAGCCACACAATTTTAACTTGGTGCTTCACCTTGATATAGATTGTATGTGGTTTGCTTGATTTGGAAAGGGTATTCACATGAGAATTGGTTGGTACAGTTATTGACAAACATTAAACAAATAGTTTAATTATCTTTGGAGCTCATGTTGAGCTTGAAAGTGGGTGTGGGTTTAAACTGGTGTTCTCTGGTTCTTGGATGTTAGAAGAACTGTTTAGTTTTTTAAATGCAAGACCTGCCAGTTTCAGGTCTAGTAGAAAAATAAAAAAAACTAAAACTTGCTGGTTTTGGGGCTGTTCAAGTTTTCTAGATTGCTGATTCTTTGGTTTGATGGTTCTAGGCTTTATAAGATTTGTCGGTTCTAGGTCTAAGGCCGATTCCAAGTTTTAGGGTTTCCAAACCTAAACCTAAAATCCTATCTAGACCCTACCTAAAACCTTACATTTCTAACAACATAATAACAACCAAGAAAATAATGAAAAAAGAAAACTTAATTATAAAGAAGAAAGTAAAAAAATAGAAAAAAAACTCAAAAAAAGGTATGACAGCCCGATTTATCAGCAGGAAGCACTAGTTTTGTGTATAAACAATTGTTGGCCTCATGGCTGGGACAATCCTTTTCATGAAGGAGGTTGCATTCTCTTTTGGCCTACCCCATGCCTTGACCTAAGTCTCGGAAACTGCAAAATGGGTCTTAAGACCCCCAAGCCAGGTTTAGGGCCAAGTCTATCTAACCCTAACTTTTCCCAGGTCAGGTCTAGTTCTTGAGTTAGGGCCGTGGCCCAGGTCAGATCTTGTGGCTGCAAGTCTTGACCCATGTAAACCTGCCAGGTTTGATTTTTATACAACCTGGACCTAGACCCAACTGAGGAACTAGAACCGAACAACACCAATTTTGGTCTGGTGTATAGTCTTGTACAAGTTTGCATACAACTTGCATATATATATATATATATATCAGCCTTGTACAAGTTTTATGCAAGTTTCAATATTATGCATATACCTACTTGACACCAACCAAAAATCAGTATCAGACCCAATACTAGGCTGGTATAAATTTTATGAATAAATACCCAATACCAGGTCTAGGTTGGTATGTTCAAATTTTAAAACTGGATATTACTGGTATTGGCTTAAACGTTTCAACCATTATCAAGATTCAAGACATATGGTTAGATGTTATTGTAATGATCACCTCCAAAATAAAAGATGTAGCCGAGTCAAAAAAAAGACAGGATCAAATTCAGGTGGCAAATTATATATACATTTGCTTTCTATTTGTTGACTAGTATATTGCTCTTGCAAAAGCAACATATCTGCCTCATAGTTTTGTTGTGCTCATTGTTTGCATTGTTATGAGTTTTGTGCATGTTGATGATTCCCATGCCTAAGGATGGATCTAGTGTTTGGCAACTTAAGTTTTAAGGAGTTACTATAGGCAACAGAAAAACACCACTAACATGGGCACCTTTTTTCAACTTTGACCCTGCAATTGGACATGGTTCCAAAATTGTCCAATTTGAATGTTCCTGATAATCATTTCAATAATTGTCTTAGATTGTGGATTTTTCCAAGGAACTTCATGTTCTTCATTCATGTTTATTTTATTTTAATTTTTGGTTCTTTCTAGTAGCATAGGTTTGTGGTAGTGAAAGGTGTAGGGCCAATGAACTTCAAGTTTTCCATTCATGTTTATTTTATTTTGATTCTTTTGGTTGTTTCTTGTAGCATAGGTGATAGGGAGCTTTAAATTTTTTTATTATTATTTTTTTGGTGGAAATAGAAGGGGGGGGG